>Ga0209758_1000997_pt1 | contig 37703 bp, 29 predicted proteins | sample AraplaMF_Col_mMF_FD_184258 | JGI IMG/M metagenome (GOLD analysis project Ga0209758, IMG submission 184258) | Arabidopsis root microbial communities from the University of North Carolina, USA - plate scrape MF_Col_mMF (SPAdes) (version 2) | ecosystem: Host-associated > Plants > Roots > Endosphere... | reverse complement strand
GGCGGATCGACGGTGTAGTAGCGCGTGCGCTGCCCCGCCAGCACGATCTCCTGGCATTGGCCGGCGGCATCGGCGACGATCCACGGACTGTCGACGGTGGTCATGACGGGGAATGACGTGTCATCCGCGACGGTGCCATGAAGCATCCGCTTGCCGTCCTGATCCAGCTTGTAGAGTTGGATCAGACGGCCACTGTCGTTGTAGAACAGCAGCTTGACCGGAGACGTGTCGGCGTGCGCGCGCAAGGACTGCTCCTCGCCGCAGGCCGCGACCCGGCCGGGCGTATCGTCGCCGTCCGGGCGGAAGACGACGTCGTCGACCTTGCCATCCGCCCCAATGAGGATGCGGATTTCGGCGAACCCGTTCGCGAACTTCAGGCCGTAGATGTCGTAGCCGCCGGGGCCGACGCCACGGAAAAAGATCGATTCCACGCTGCCGAGCGCGTTGAACATCGAATTCATCTCAGCAGCCTGGCCGCGAATCCTGGCAGCCAATTGCGGGCGCATCACCGCATAGTTCGGGGCGCCGCGCTGGATATCGGCGATCCCGCGCAGGATCATGTCCTTGCTGCCCGGCAGCGGCGCCTGATCGCGGAAACGGTCCGGGGCTTCGGCAATCCATCTGGCAAAAGCGCCCTCGATTGCCTGTGCCCTGGTGGCGTCGACCCGCGACGCCAGCCGTGGGCCCGATGCCGCGTCCGAGAACAAGAGCCTGGCGCCCCCGGCCTCGCCATCGTGCAGGAAGATGATGCGATCATCCTGCGCGCTGGAGAAGGCATCGCCGCCGGCGGCGAGCAGCTCGATTTTCGGCCGTCCGGTCTCCTGCACCACGATGCGGTTGCCGGCCTGGCTGACATTGAGCACCCGGTTCGGCGCCAGTTGGTACCAGCCGGCATGGGCATCGGGGCGGCCACCCTCCGTCTTGACGCCGCCGGTGGCGCTTTGAGGCAAAGCGGCAATTCGCAGCGCAGGCAGCACGCGGCCGTTCTGGACCAATGCCAATTCCGGCGGCAACTGGTCGTCCTTGAGGGCGAAGCTGATTTGGCCGGTGGTCGCCGTATAGACATGCGTCCCGTCCGGCATCACCGAGAGGCGGAGCTTTCGCTGGCCGGTCAATTGTCCGAACAGATCGTCACCCTGGCGGGAAATCGCGAACACCCGTTTTGGACCCAGCACATAGAAGTCGACGCGTTGCGGCTCGCCCACAGCCGGCGGAATCGCGGGGCTCTCAACGGTCGCGACAGCCGCGGGCTGCTCGCGGTAGGCGATCGAGCCTGCGGAGACCGCGACGACCGGGGCGACCAGCAGCGCGGTCCAGAGCCGCTTGCGCCAGTTGACCTGCGGCGGCAGCGCGGTCGCGGACAGAATCCGCTCGACGCGGGCGCGCACCGTGCACGACCGCGCCATCTGCAAGCCGGACGGCACCGGCGCGCGGCGGCCGTTCTGCACGAAGTCGAGCAGGATCTCGGCGTAGGACAACCGGTCTTCGAGAACTTCGAGGGCGCGGGCGTCGCTGATGGTTTCGGCGAGTTCGGCGAGCCTGGCGAACTGCCACCAGGCGAACGGGCTGAACCAGAACACGGTCCGGTTCAGCGAGGCCAGCAACAGAACATAGAAATCGCGATTGGCGACGTGAGCGCCTTCGTGGGCCAGCACCGCCTGGCGCTTCGGCGCATCCCATTCGGCACACTGCGGCGGCAGCAGGATGGTCGATCCGACGGTCACCGGCCCGCCGATGACATCGCTGACCCGCACGTCGGCGTTGGCGGCCCACGGTTGACGCGCCCAGCCCTCACGCATCGGTCTGGCGGCACGGGCGAGCCGCCACGTCAGGCCGATGCCCACGGCCAGCCGCAACAGCAGCAGGGCGGCGACGGACAGATAGACGATGGTGGCGACGACGCCCCAATTGATCGCGATGTGACGGTCGCCGCGCGCAGCAACCGGACCCGCGGGCTCCGCTGCGGAGGCCGGCGGCAGCGTCTCCGGCAGCAGGCTGTCGGGCGCGGTGGCGACCGGCGCCAGATGACGCGACACCGGCGCCGCGACCGGCAAAGCGTCCACGGTGATGGTCACCGTGGTCCAATGCATCAACAGCGGCATCGCCAGCGAGGCAACCAGCACGATGACCCAGGAGGTCATCTGAACGTGCGGATTGCGCACGCGGAGAAGATTCAAGCCAACCCAGACAACGCCACCCAGGACCAGGGAACGCAGCGCGGACTCCGCCAGAATCGCCAGCATCATTTCCTCCCACCCTTCGCCTTGTCTTTCTCCCTGGAATTCTCTTTGGCTTTGGCAACCTGATCGGCAAGCTGCCGCAACTGCTTCTGATCGAGCATCGCGGTATCCACCATGCCGACCAGAACCTCATCCACCGATCCGTTGCAGAACCAGTCGACGATGCGCTGCACCGCCTTCGCCGCCACCCGGCTGCGCGGCTCGGCCGCCTGGTAGACGTAGGTCCGGCCGTCCACGGTGTGGGTGGTATAGCCCTTGTCTTCCAGACGGCGCAGCACGGTGCGCACCGTCGATTCCTTGAGGCGGCGGGACAGCCGCTCGCGCACGGCTTCGGCGGTGATCGGGCCGTGAGCCCAGACCAGTTGCATGACGTCCCGTTCGAGGTCACCGAGTTCGGGCAGGCTGTCGTCCATTCTTGCGGCCTCGCGAGGTTGTAATGCTACAATTCGTAGCATCCGGGGCGAGTTTCCGCAACGGCGATGCGGCGCCGTCAGGCGCCGCGCAGCACCCGGAGGAGACCTTCGACATCGGCCGGCACCGCATCGCCGCGCCAGGCAATGTGCTGGTCGGAGCGGACCAGCAGCAGCTTTTGCCTGACCACATCGGGCAGCCCGGCGGCCGCCACATCCAGCAGCTTCAAGGGCATGGCCGCGGCCGCCGCCGATACGGTCAGGCCCGAGACGTCGATCCCGGGATCGAAGCGCAGCAGCGTGTAATGCGGACCGAGCGCGTCGTACAGCGACCGGCCGTCGGCCAGCCAGAGGTGCGGCATGCGCGCGCCCGGCACCGTGGAGGGCGTGAAATCGCCCATGGTGTAAGGCGGCGGCGTCTCGCCGTCATAGGCGATCAGCGGCGAGGCATCGTAGAAATAGCCGAAGTTCAGCCCGGCGCAGCAATATTGCTGGACGTTGAGATCGTAGGCGGATTTTCCGATCGCGGCACGAACAGCATCGCCTTCCGCCCCATCGGCCTCGATCTCCGGCGGGATCGCCTTGCGCGCCTTGGTCATGGCATGGGCATGGTCCATGGCGAAGTGCGAGACCTGCGCGGTGATCGGCAAGCGCTCGGCCTCATAGGCTTTGAGCATATTGTCGCCGGCCCAGCCCTCCAGCGTGGCGGCAAGCGTCCAGGCCAGGTTCACGGCGTCGGCGATGCCGGCGTTCATGCCATAGCCGGCATAGGGGACCCACAGATGGCAGGCGTCGCCGCAGATGAAGACCCTGCGGTCACGCGCCTTGTCGGTGATCAGGCGCCGCCCGATCCAGTCCTCCTTGGCGAGCAACTGATAGGTGAAGCTATCGTCGACGCCGAGCACGGTACGGATGGCGCCGTCGCGGTCCACCGCCTCGAAGTCGGTGACGCCGTCCTTGAGATAGACGTGGACCAGCCAGTTGTCCTTGCCGTCGATTGCATAGACGTTGCCGGGCTGGCGCGGATTGAGCGCGAACGAGCCCCAGGCCGGCGTGCCGCCCTGGGCGCGCAACATCGGCAGCAATTGCGGGGCGCGGATGTAGCTCGACTGCACGTGCTGCAGCACCGCATCGCCGCTCAGGCTGGCGCCGATCTTCTTGCGCACCAGCGAGCGGCCGCCGTCGCAGCCGATGAGATACTTGCAGGAGATCGCAATCCCCCTGTCGCTGCCGGTCTCCTTGGCGCGCGCGATGACGCCGTCCGCGCCCTGTTCGAAATCGACCAGCGACGTGCCGTGGCGGATACGCGCCTCCGGCATCGCCGTGAGATGATCCACCAGCACCGGCTCCAGATAGATCTGGTTGATCCGGTGCGGCGGCTCCGGCGTCGGCCACCAGGTATCCGGGCCATCCTTGGACGTGTAACGCTCGGCGCGGCAGGGAATCTTGATACGGGATAATTCGCGGCCGAGGAACGCAGTGCGATAGACCACGTCATTGGGATAATCCGCCGGCAATCCCGCGTCGCGCACTTGCCGGGCCACGCCGAGCCGGCGGAAGATCTCCATCGAGCGCGCCGAGACATGGTTCGACCGCACGCTCGGCGGCTCGCCGCGCTGGCGGGTCTCCAGCACCACGACGTCGACGCCGCGCCAGGCCAGGTCCATCGCCAGGATCAGTCCTACCGGGCCGGCGCCGACCACCACCACGTCGGCCTGCAGCCGATCGTCCATCCGCAATACTCCCGGAATCCTAGAGCCTTTCCGGTTCTGTTAAATCAGAACCGGGCGCTAGATTCTTGTTTTGACGCGTTTTCTTCACGCGAACCGCTATCCACTTCGCTCGAAAACGCTCTATTGCTGCAGCTTGATGTTGCCGGCGCGTGCCACCGCGGCCCAGCGCTCCAGATCGGACGCGATGATCTTCGAAAATTCTTCCGAGGAGTTGCCGACCGACTCGATGTTGAGCGCCTTCAGCTTTGCCTCCACGTCCGGCAGGCGCGCGATGCGCGCAAACTCGGCTTCCAGCTTCTTGACGATGGCCGGCGGGGTGTCCTTCGGGACAAAGATCCCGCTCCACAGCACCGCCTCGACGTCGGCGCCGGCCTCCTTCATGGTCGGCACGTCGGGCATCTCCGCCATGCGCTTCGGCGCGGCGACGCTGAGCGCGCGGACCTTGCCGCCGGCAACCTGGCTCGATACCGGGCCGGCATCGGCGATGGTCGCGGTGACCTCGCCCGATATCACCGCGACCACCGAATCATTGGCGCCCTTGTAGGGAATCATCTGCATCGGCGCGCCGGTCTTCTGCTTGAACAGCTCGGTCGCCAGCTGGAACGCGGCGGACGAACTGGAATAGTTGGCCTTGTCGGGATTTTGCTTGGCGAAAGCCACCAGATCGGCCTGCGACTTGAACGGCGAGGAGGCGTTGACGATCAGGATCAGCGGAAACGATCCGAGCTCGGACACCGGAATGAAGTCGCGCACGGTGTCGTATTGCAGCTTGGCGGAGACCGCGGGGTTGATCACCATGGCGCCGCTGGCGCCGACCAGCAGCGTGTAGCCGTCGGGCGCGGCACGCGCGACATATTCGGTGGCGACGACGGCGCCGCCGCCCGGCTTGTTCTCGATGACCACCGGCTGGCCAAGAGCTTCCGACAATTTCTGACCGACGATGCGGGCGATCAGGTCGTTGCCGCCGCCCGCCGTGAAACCGACGATGATGTGGATCGCGCGGGTGGGATATCTATCCGGATCATCCGCGGCACGGGCCGTGGCGGCCATTGCCAGGAGGCCCATGCAAAGAACTGCCGACCGCAATCTGCCCGGAGTGTTCATTGGTGCGTTCCTCTCCCAAATATCTTTTCATTTTTATAGCTTGGTAATCTGGACGTGCAGCACCGCGGCCCTGCCGTCGTCAAGCGCGGCAAAACAACGCTCGATCGCCGCGCCGAGGTCGTCGGGCTCGCCGACATGCTCGCCATGGGCGCCGAAGGCGCGGCCGATATCGGAAAACCGGCGCTGCTCGCCCTGACGACCCGAGGTGAGCCGCGACTGGAATGAATCGGTCTCGGAGGCGACGCCCTTGGGATAGACCCGCTGCACCGAAGCCTTGACCGCCTGCCATCCGCCGTTGTCGAGCACCACGGTGAGGATCGGAAGCTGGTACTGCTGCGCGACCGCATACACCGAATCCGGCGAGGAGAAATGGAAGGCGCCGTCGCCGATGATCTGCACGATCCGGCGCTCCGGCTGCGCCAGTTTCAGGCCAAGCGCGGTGCCGCCGCTGTAGCCCAGGCCGCCACCGGCGAGGCCGACATAGCTGCCTGGCTCGCTGCGCCGGATCTGCTCCTGCAGAATCGGGCCGTTGCGGATCGCTTCGTTGATGACGATGTCGTGCGGCGACAGTTTTGTATTCAGAACCGAAAACAGATGCGCGGGCGTGATGGCTCCGGTCCCGCCCTTGTTGGCGGCGGCGGCCGCACGGCGCTTGGCCGCGGCATCGCGCGCCGGCTCCCAGCTGGCGATCCGCGCGGCGACACGCTTGCGCCAGGCGTCATCGGCGCGCGCCTCGACCACGTCGAGCACCTGCTGCAGCACGGTGGCGCAATCGGCCTGGATGCGCATGTCGGTCGGGAATCCCCACATCGGGAAATCCGCCTTCAAGGGATCGATATCGACCTGGATCCATTCGATCGCTTCCACCCGCTTGGCGTATTGCGGCACGAACGGCACGTCGGAATCCAGCAGCAGCCCGAGATCGGCGTCTTCCAGCAGAGGTGCCGGATCGAAGCCGGCAAAGCACGGCGAGTCTTGCGGGATGTTGAGGTCGATGGAATTGAACTCGGCGACCCTGATGCCGCAGGTCCGCGCCAGCCGGTCGAGCACCGCCACGGCTTGCGGATTGCGGCCGAGATAGGCGGTCAGTGCGATCGGGTTTTGCGCCGCCATCAGCCGGTCGGCGATGGCGTTGACACGCGCCGGATCGATGCCGCCAAGCTGAACGCTGCCATAACGGGCAGGCCGGTAGGCCGGCATCGCCGCCGCGTCGAACTCTTCGGCCAGCGTCTCGCGCGGCAGCATCATGTACACCGGCCCCGGCGGGTCGCTGTGCATGAAGGCGCCGCCGCGGGCCAGGGCCTCCTTGACGACCACGCCCGAGGGCAGCGAATACTCCCATTTGACGTAGGGCCGCACGATGCTGGCGATATCGAACGGGTCCTGCACGAAGTGCACATAGGTGTCGCGCGAACCTTTCATTTCGCCATGCATGGTGAAGGGCGCCCGGCCGGCGAACAGCATCACCGGTAACCGGTAGCGAAACAGGTTCTGGATCGACATGCAGGCATTGGCCGTGCCGGCATCGACATGCACGAACACCGCCTGCCCCTTGCCGGTCGCCAGCGCGTAGCCGCCGGCCATGTGCACGGCGACCACCTCATGCGGGCACAGGATGATTTCGGGATGCTTCCTGCCCTCACTGTCCCAGCGGGCGATCTCCTCGATCAGCGACACATGGTCAGTGCCGAGGTTGGCGAAGATGTAATCGATGCCGAGATCGACCAGTCCTTCGAGAAAATAATGCGCGGCACTGTGGCGGCTCATGCCCTGTTCCCTGATGTTTCCGTGGCCGGTAACCGGCCCTTTCATTGATTGCAGACGGCGCGAACGCGTCGTCACGGATCGGCGCCGACCGCCCGTTTGAGAATCGCCGCTGGATTGATGGCATCCGCATCAGAGGTCCACGCGACGAACTGATCCGGCCGGACCAATAGCAGCCTTGCCCGATAGAAGTCGCGGGTATCGGCGGTTGTATCGCGCACCACCTTGAGCGGCACCGCCAGGCCTGCCGCGGCGCGCTCGAAGTCGGCGACCACCGCCTGCGATGCGCCGAGATCGACCAGGGTGAACCCATCGCCGAGCTGTTCGAACAGGTTTTGGCCCGACGACAGCTGGCGCGGCGTGAGATGATGGCCGGCCCGCGCCGCGAACTGATGCGAGCCGATGGCGCTGCAGCCGCCTCCTTGAGGCCCGAAAACGATCGAGGAGCCCTCGTAGTTCGGCTCGAACGAATTGACCTCGGACCTGGCGCCGGACTGCCGCGCGGCCCACTCGCGCTCGAACGCGGCCTTGTCCTTGTGCGGATCATGAGCCGCAAGGAAATCCCGGTCGTCCTGGATCGCCTTCTCGATGAAGTCGCGCGCCGTCGAGGCGAACACCGGGCGGCGTTCCTCGCCGTAAGTATCGAGCAGGCGCTCGCCGGCCCAGCCGCGCAATGTCGCGGCGAGCTTCCAGCCCAGATTCGCCACGTCCTCGAGGCCGGTGTTGATGCCGTAGCCGCCATAGGGCGGATGGCTGTGGGCGGCATCGCCGGCGATGAACACCCGGCCATTGCGATAATTGTCGGCGATGGCGACGCGCAGATCCCAGAAGCCGATATGCTCGAAGGCGACATCGAATTCGGCGCCGACCGCCGCATGCAGATAGCCGCTGAAATCGAAATTGTCCCTGGTGGTGCCGAGCGGCACCGGCGCATGAAAGAACCAGGTGGTGCCGAGATCGACCCGGCCGAAGAACTTCCAGTAACCTTTCAGGTCGGGATGCAACACGTTGTAGAACGACTTGTTGGGAAACCGCTCGAGCAGCTTGTGCAGCCCTTCCGAGCGGAACACGAGCAACACCATCAGCCGGTCGTGATCGGAATGAGTCTGGGTGATCTCCGCGGCCTCGCGCACCAGCGACCGGCTGCCGTCGCAGCCTACGACGAAGTGCGCGCGCAGCTTGCGGCGGCCCTTGCCGTTGCGCTCGGCGAGCAGCACACCGACGCCGTTTTCGTCCTGCGCGACCTCTTCGGCGGTCCAACCGAACAAAGTCTCGACGCATTCCAGCTCGCCGAGGCGATGGCGCAGCACGGCCTCGGTGGCGTATTGCGGCAGCCGTTCGTTATCGGTGAAGTAAAAGGGCCGCACCAGTTCGCGCTGCAGCCAGTCGTGCTTGTAGCCGCTCAACAGCGTGCCGTAGGCAGTCATGCCGCCGATGCCGTAGTCGGCCGGGATGGTGCGGGCGGCGCGCAGCGCCTGCTCGGCGCCCCAGAAATGGAAATGCTCCATGGTGCGCTGGGTCAGGTTCTGGCCCTTCGGGATCGGCTGCGGGCTGGTGTAACGCTCGACCAGGATGCAGCGAACACCGCGCTGCCCGAGCTCGATGGCAAGACCCAGACCGACGGGGCCGCCTCCGACGATGAGAACTTCGCTATCCGGCTGGTTCACGGGGACATCTCATTCGTGGTCGTTGTTACGGCCGCCGGAAAAGATGAAAAGACCACCTTGAAGTCAAGAAAAATCTCAAAATACAAGATTTCGTCACGGATTTTCCGAAGAGACGGCGCTGATCTGCGAGGCCACCTGCCGTACCTCGGCGCCGAGCTGGTCGATCTGCGCACCGGTCACCAAGTTGCCCGCGATGGTGAGGCAGACGCTGGCGATCGGATGCCGGCGGTCGTCGAACACCGGCGCGGCGATACCGACGGCGCCCGGGGTGACTTCGCCATAGGCCACCGCGACACCGGCCTTGCGCAGCTTCTTCAGGCTGGCCTGGACGTCCTGCACGGTGGCGCCGAGACCGACCGCGCGCAGGTCGGCGAGGTTCCGCTCGATCAGCGGCACCAATTGCCGCTTCGGCAGGAACGCCATGATCGAGCGCGCGATGGCGCCGCGGCCGAGTGGCATCGGCCGGCCGCGCGGATAGCTCGAGACCGGATTCCTGGCAGACGACTCCGAAGCCACGCAGAGAATCTTGTTGCCGTACCAGCGCAACACCATCGCCGTACAGGAATGCCGCTCGGTCAGCTGTTTCAGATGCGGCAGAGCGCTGATCACCAGCGGATCCGACCTGCGGGTCAGATAATCCAGCTCCACCACCTTGGGCCCGAGGGTCACGGCCGCATTACGGGTCGACATCAGGAAGCCGGCGTCTTTGAGAATCTTCAGATAGCGGTACAGCGTCGGCCTGGAGTAGCCGAGCTCCTTCATCAGATCCTCGGGCGTCCATTCGAGCCGGCTTTCGGAAAACACCTCGAGCAGGGCGAGTACCCGTTGCAGGCTAGTGGCCGGTTTCATGCCGTACGACGCATTTTTTCCGGCGCTCCATTCGATGCCTGCTTCGACCGGGAACAGAACCTGACAAATTCGGCCTTGAAAAGCGGATCGTTCCTAGCCCATGATGCACCATAATCTCATTATAAGAGATTTTAATAGTTTGTGTCCGGGAGGACCGTGTGTCGTCATCTTCAACAGCCCCGACCGGCGCGGTTGCCGGCGCGATCGACGTCGCCGAATTCATCGACCAGCAGCCGGTCGGCGGCTTTCAGATCCGCCTGCTGCTGCTCTGCGCCGCAGTGCTGTTCATCGACGGCTTCGACACCCAGGCGATCGGCTATGTCGCCCCGGATCTCGCCCGGGAATGGAAGCTGTCGCGCGGCGCGCTGGGCCCGGTGTTCAGCGCTGGGCTGTTCGGCCTGATGATCGGCGCGCTGGTCTTCGGGCCGGTGGCCGACCGTATCGGCCGCAAGAACATCATCGTGCTCTCGACCATCGCCTTCGGGATCGGCACGCTGATCACGATCTTCGCGCAGGATGTCTACTGGCTGATCGCGATCCGCTTTCTCACCGGCCTCGGCCTCGGCGGCGCGATGCCGAACGCGGTGGCGCTGACCTCGGAATTCAGCCCACATCGCCGCCGCGCCACCATGGTGATGGCGATGTTCTGCGGGTTCTCGGTCGGCGCGGCGCTCGGCGGCCTGTTGGCCGCGGCGCTGATTCCGATGTTCGGCTGGCGCGCGATTTTCTTGATCGGCGGTCTTGCGCCGCTGATTTACGCACCGTTCCTGGCGCGCTCCCTGCCGGAATCGATCCGCTTCCTTGCGCTCACCGGCCGCGACAATGCACGGGTCGGCGCGCTGCTGAGCCGCGTGACGCCCTCGGCCGTCTTCGCGCCCGGCACACGTTTTACCGTGCATGAGCCGAAACTCACCGGCATTCCCGTCGCGCACCTGTTCGCTCAGGGCCGCACCGCCACGACACTGCTGTTCTGGGTGGTGTTCTTCATGAGCCTGCTGGACCTCTATCTGCTGTCGAACTGGCTGCCGACGGTGCTCAACGATCTCGGTGCCTCGATCTCGATGGCCGCGGCGATCGGCGCCATGCTGCAGGTTGGCGGCGTGGTCGGGACGTTCACGCTGGGAAGCTTCATCGACCGCTTCTCGTTTCGCGCGCTGGCGCTGACCTATCTGCTGGCGGCGGCCGCCATCACCGCCGTCGGCTACTCCGGGCATTCCGCAGCGCTCGCCACCCTCGCGATCTTCTGCGCCGGTTTCTGCATCGTCGGCGGACAGATCGCCTCCAACGCACTGGCGGCGACCTACTATCCGACCGCGATGCGGTCCACCGGTGTCGGCTGGGCGCTCGGCATCGGGCGGGTCGGATCAATCGTCGGTCCGCTGGTCGGGGGCATCATGATCGCCAATCACGCCAGCGCGCAGACGCTGTTCACCACCGCTGCGGTGCCGGCGCTGTGCGCCTGTCTGGCGGCGTTTGGCCTGAGCAGGACCGCGGTCCCGGCCGACCCGGCCAGCGGCGATACAACGGTATTGAGATAAAGGCCCCACATTCCGCAACCCGGAACTAATTGATTTTGCGGTAGTATATGCCGCTTGCGTGCGATGCGGCATTGCAAAATTAAGCCTTCCTTACGCAATGATCGGCATACTGCGGGTTCTACCAGTATCCGATACGCCGCACTGAAAATTGCTCGCCTACTCAACCGCAACCGCTGCGGTGTTTCGCTGAGCGACGCAGCACTCCGACCCCCAGCGGGTCACCAGGACGTCGATTGCAATGCCGGGCGGCCGCACCGCCCGCAGTTCGAACGGGCTCACGGACCGGGAAATGCTGATACAGGCGACAAACCATGTCGGTTGAGATGCGGACAGAGCCGCCACCGCAACGCGTTTCGGCCTACCTGCGCCAACTGACGTCGCAGACGCGCAGCCGTCTGCTGGCCGAGATCGAACGACTCAAGATGTGCGGCGACGATACACCGGGCTTCGATGTCATCCTGAGCGAGTTGCGCACCGAATTCGGCAAGACCGGGCAGAATGGCCGCCCCGCCAACCCCTCGCCGTTCTTCTTCCATCCGCTGGAGCCGCTGCTGGTCGACCGCGCCCCGGAGAGCATCAGTGCCGGCCAGATCTCGCGCGGCTCGCTGTCGCCGGTCTGGGAATGGATCAGCCTCAACCTGCTGCCAACCATGGCGCGCGACTATTCGCACAACATGAAGCGGATGATCGCGGCCAACAACCAGCATGAGATCGGCAAGATCGCCACCGCGTTCCAGACCAAGGTGGTCAAATATCTCGAAAGCACGCTCGCCGCCGATGGCGGCATTGATCGCATCCGCGCCGGGCTGGCGATGTATACGAGTTCGCCGGCGGTTTTCCATGACCTCACCAAGATGGTCTGCGTGCTCGGCGCGCGGGACGCGCTGGCGGAGTTGCACGAAGCGCTGCCGGCCAAGATCAATCGGCTCGAGGGCAAGGAGCTTGCCAAGGTGCAGGCCCTGCTGGACGCCTTCGCCGCCAAACACGTCGATGCGCTGCCGTTTGCCCTGACCATCGTGACCAACCATCTGAAGACGCCCTGGCAGTTGATCCATCTCGCGCCGAAGCCGACCAAGGGCAAGGATGGCGGCGAGGCCGCCGCGACGCCGTTCGCCGCCGCCGCCGGCATGGTGCTGCACCAGATCGACGACAAGCGGGTGATGCTGCGCGGCATCCTGAAAAACAAGCGGGTGCTGGTCGCCAAGGAAATTCTGGCCGAGATCGACGACACCGAACGCGCGTTGCGCGCCCGTGCCGACCTGCTCGGCGCGTCCGACAACCGGCAGCGGCTGGACGACCTGATCGCGGCGGTGGACGCCCTGATCAACACCGAAGTGCAGAGCCTGCCGGGCAATCTGCATCACGTCCTTGGCACGCGCGGCGGACGGGGCAATTCATTAACCGGCCGCCTCACCTCGGCGCTGAGCGGCGGCGCGGCTTATTGCAAGAAACTGCTCAGCCACACCGATTAGACCGCGAAGCCAGATCCGCGACCGACGACGCGGCGGCGCGTTGGACCGCCGCGCGAAAATGCCCGGGCTTGCACCAAGCCCGACATTTTTACGACAAGCTTTGAATTTCAATGGTTCGCAGGGACTGCTAAACCGGTTGTGGCGGCGCCTAGCGTCGGATTGTCACATTGGAAATGCAGTCGATGCAGTCACATGACATTGGCGACTGTCATTGACGTCTGACGCGCATCGCGGATCTACGGAGACAGTTTGATGAAGGCGATTGCTCGATCGATGGGCGCATTCGCGGCCTGCTGGCTGCTCGGCGCCGCCGCGGCGTCGGCCCAGCAGCCGGCGATCAGCGGCTGCTCGTCCGAACGCGGCGCCAACGGCGTACAAACGCTGCGTTGCCCGGGCGGGATCATCACGGCGGAAAACGGCGCCCAATACACCCTGCGTGATCGCGACCGCAACGGCGAAGTGGACACCGTGAACCTGCGCAGCAAGGCGCTGCTGCTGGAGGCGCCGGCGCAGCGCAAGGGCCATCACTTCGAGGTGATCACACCGCAGGCCATCGCGGCGGTGCGTGGCACCAGATGGGCGGTGGATGCGACAGCAACGGCGACGTCGGTTCTGGTGCTCGTCGGTCAGGTCAGCGTGAGCAGGAGCACCGGCGGTGGCCGCGTCGTGCTCAGCCCGGGCGAGGGCGTCGACGTCGAGGCAGGCAGTGGACCGCTCACCGTCAAGCGCTGGCCCGAAGCGCGTGTCAACGCGCTGATGGCCCGTCTTGGGCAGTAACCCGCTCACTCACGCCGCGAACAAGTCCCGCGCGCGCCGTGTCTGCATCGGACCGTTGAAAGATCGCCACGCATGAAGAGGCGGGCCGTCCAAACCCTGATTGCGCTCGCCCTCACCGCGGTGTGGGGGGCCGCGCTCGGCTACGGGCACTGGCGCGCCGACATGGGCTTTCTTGATCGCGCCGAGGGTGCGTTCACCGACCTGCGCATGCAGGCGCGCGGCGAACGGGCCGCACCGGATCTGGTCACCATCATTGCTATCGACGACGAGGTGGCGCGCCGGGAAGGCAGTTACCCGCTGGCACGCGGCGACCTGGCAAGGGTGGTCGACGCCATCTCGCAGTTCGAGCCCAAGGTCATCGCCATCGACCTGCTGCTGGTCGATCACGGTCAAGGTGCCGGCGACGCCAGCCTGGCGCGGGCCTTCGACAAGCGCCCCATCGCCCTCGCCGCCGCCGCGATCTTCGCTTCGGCAAAGCAATCGGTCGCCAGCACGGATGACGACCCGCTGGCGCGCCTGCCGCGGGCGGACGGCCTCCTGCTGCCGCACAAGCTGTTCGCGGACCACGCGACGATTGGCATCGCCAACGTCACCACCGACCAATCCGGAACGCCGCGCGCCGTGCCCATGCTGTTTCGCTCCAGCGACCGGGTCGAAATGTCACTGCCGTTGCGCGTGGCGGCGCTGGCGACCGGCAGCGATCCGGTCATCGAAGCGAACCGCCTGCTGCTCGGTGGACGCGCAATTCCGACCGACATCGACCATGTCCTGCCGCTGGCATTTTATGGGCGCCGCGGCACGATCCGCACCATCAGCGCCGCCTCGGCGCTCGATGGCGGGCTCTCCCGCGACGCGATCCAGGGCCGCATCGTCGTCATCGGCGCGACCGTCACCGGCGGCGGCGACGTCTTTGCCACCCCGTTCGAGCCGGTGATGCCGGGCGTCGAAATCATATCCACCGCCATCACCCATCTGATGACCGGCGACGGCCTGCTGCGAAACGGCTCGGTGCGCCTCGCCGATGCGGTCATCTCGACGCTGCTGGCGCTGGCGCTGGTGGCGCTGCTGGCGTGGCGGCACGGCTCCATCGCCCTGGTCACCATCACTGGCTTGTTGCTGGTCTGGGTGGCGGCGAATTTCGCTGCGTTCAGGCATGGCATCTGGCTGAGCGCGGCATTGCCGCTCGCCGCCGCCGCGCCGCCGGCCATCCTGTTCGGCGCGGTGCAGCTTTGGCAGAATCGAAGGCGCGCGCAATATTTCGCCAGGAAGAGCGACGTGCTGCAGCAATTCCAGGCGCCGGCGCTGCGCAGGTGGCTCACCCGCAATCCGGATTTTCTGATCGCGCCGGTGCACCAGAATGCCGCGGTGGTGTTCATCGACCTTTCGGGGTTCACGTCGCTCAGCGAGACCTACGGCCCTGATACGATGCGCGAGATGTTGAAGGATTTTCACGCATTGGTGGACACGGCGGTCATCGCCCATGGCGGCGTCGTCACCAGTTTTCTGGGCGACGGCGCGATGATCCTGTTCGGTCTGCCGGAGCCGGGCCCCGACGATGCCGCGAACGCGATCAAGTGCTGCGTCGAGCTTTGCAACCGCAGCGAACAATGGCTGGCCGCGCAGCCGCCGGCGATCGCGTCGCGCACCGGGTTCAAGATCGGCGCGCATTTCGGTGAGATCGTGGCGTCCAGGCTGGGTGGTGAAAGCTACCAGCACATCACCGCCACCGGCGACACCGTCAACGTCGCGAGCCGCCTGATGGAAGTCGCGGCCCATTACGGCGCGGCGTTCGCCCTGAGCGACGAACTGCTGCGCGAGGCCGGTCCCGACAACGCAGCGCTCGGCCAGGGACTGCTCGCCGGGCCGCAAGACACGCAGATCCGCGGGCGGTCGCACACCCTGTCGGTCTGGCTGTGGCGGAATGATTCCGTGGGAGCGGAAACAGAGGTTTCGCCGGGATAGAGCATTTTCGAGCGAAGTGGATACCGGTTCGCGTGAAGAAAACGCGTCAAAATAAGAATCTAGAGCCCGGTTCTGATTCAATCAGAACCGGAAAGGCTGTAGCCGACCGCGTTCTTCGACGTCGTTTGATGCCAACAATCGTTTTCCTTGAGGGGGCGTGCTGCGCTACAACATGGGCGATCAGTCCGGTTGTTTTCCAGCGGAGGATGATGCCGATCCGGCATCGACGAGGCTCCAGATACCTTGTCCGCGTGGCGAACCCCGTTGCAACGTTTGAGGAAGAAGGCATGACCGCTGCGGTACTTGGCATCATCGGCGGCTCCGGGATCTATGATCTGCCGGGGTTGGAAAACGCCCGCGACGAGGCGATTGCGAGCCCGTGGGGCGAGCCATCGGCTTTGGTCCGGCACGGCTCCATCGCCGGGCTGCCGATCGTGTTCCTGCCGCGCCACGACAAGGGCCACCGGCTGTCGCCCTCCGACATCAATTACCGCGCCAATATCGACGTGCTGAAGCGAGCGGGCGTGACCGACCTGATCTCGCTGTCGGCCTGCGGCTCGTTCAAGGAGGAGCTGCCGCCCGGCACCTTCGTGCTGGTCGACCAGTTTGTCGACCGTACCTACAAGCGGGAGAGCTCGTTTTTCGGCAAGGGCTGCGTCGCCCATGTCTCGATGGCCCATCCGGTGTCGCCGCGATTGCGCATCCATCTGGCGGCGGCGGCCGAAGCCGAAGGCATCGCCTTCGCGCGCGGCGGCACTTATTTCTGCATGGAGGGACCGCAGTTTTCGAGTTACGCCGAAAGCATGACCTACAAGAGCCTCGGCTATTCGGTGATCGGCATGACCAACATGCCGGAAGCCAAGCTCGCCCGCGAGGCCGAGATCTGCTACGCCAGCGTCGCCATGGTGACCGATTTCGATTGCTGGCATCCCGACCATGACGCGGTCACGGTGCAGGACATCATCCGGGTGCTGAGCTCCAACGCCGACAAGGCAAAGGCGCTGGTGGCGCGGCTCGCCCGCGATTTCCCGCGCGACCACGAGCCCTGCCCGATCGGCTCCGACCGCGCGCTCGACACCGCGCTGATCACCGCGCCGGAAGCGCGCGATCCCGAGCTCTTGAAAAAGCTCGACGCGGTGGCAGGACGGATTTTGCGGCAGTGAAGGTCGACGGCAAAGCAACCCGCAGCATCTGGCTCGAACCCGACGGCTGGTCGGTCGCGGCGGTCGATCAGCGGCGGCTGCCGCATGAATTCATCGTGGCCCGGCTGACCGATTGCGACGCCGCGGCGGAGGCGATTCGCACCATGCTGGTGCGCGGCGCACCGCTGATCGGCGCCACCGCCGCCTATGGCATGGCGCTGGCGATGCGCACCGATGCTTCCGATGCGGCGCTGGAAGACGCCTATGTAAAGCTGTTGGCGACGCGGCCGACCGCCATCAACCTGCGCTGGGCGCTCGACCAGATGCGCGAGATACTGCAGCCGCTGCCACCGGCGCAGCGCGCCGGAGCGGCCTATGTCCGCGCCGGCGAGATCGCCGAGGAAGACGTCGTCATCAACCAGCGCATCGGCCAGCACGGCCTGGCGCTGATCGAGGCGATCAGGGCCGCAAAGAAGCCGGGCGAACGCGTCAACGTGCTGACCCACTGCAATGCCGGCTGGCTCGCCACCGTCGACTGGGGCACCGCCACCGCGCCGATCTACCAGGCGCATGACCGCAATGTCGATATCCATGTCTGGGTCGACGAGACCCGGCCGCGCAACCAGGGCGCTTCGCTGACCGCCTGGGAGCTCGGCCATCACGGCGTGCCGCACACCGTGATTGCGGACAACACCGGCGGCCACCTGATGCAGCATGGCATGGTCGACCTCGTCATCGTCGGCACCGACCGGGTCACCGCCGGCGGCGACGTCTGCAACAAGATCGGCACCTATCTGAAGGCGCTCGCCGCCCACGACAACGGCGTTCCGTTCTATGTGGCGCTGCCGTCGCCAACCATCGACTTCCGTGTCAGTGACGGCGTCAAGGAGATCCCGATCGAGCAGCGCGGCGCCGACGAAGTGACGATGATGACCGGACGCACCGCCGACGGCCGGATCGAAACCGTGCGCGTGGTGGCCGATGGATCGGCGGTTGCGAACTACGCATTCGACGTGACCCCGGCGCGGCTGGTCACCGGGCTCATTACGGAGCGCGGGGTGCTGAAGGCGGACAGGGTGGCGCTGGCAGACGCGTTTCCGGAGCGGGTGGAGCGGGGATAAGTATCCGTCATTGCCGGGCATAGCCGTCCGAAGGACGGCGTCGCTTCCGCTCGCCTATGCCCGGCCATGACCAACTTAAATGCAAAATCTGCGGCGCAGGATCAATCCGTCGAGCGGCGCAATTCCGAGGTACCCTCGAGCTTCGCGGGTTCGGACTTCACCGGCTCGATCTTGCCGATCTCGACACGCGGGGTTTCGACACGGGCCGATACTTCTGTGCGTGAAGTGACTTCGGTGCGCGAGGTGATGTCGCCGTGCGAGGCGTCGGCGGAGCGGGTCTGTTCCGGGTGCAGCGAGCGCGGGCGCGAGATGGCGCGGGCCATCAGCATCTGGCCGCCCTGATGGCGGAAATCGCAATAGGCGAAGCCCATGCCGGACACCGAACCGCGAAAACTGCGGTCGTCGTTCTTGTTGAGGTTGAAGCAGGGCTCGAACGGCAGCCCCTTGATCGAGGCGCAGATCGACTGGCCGCGGACCTGCAGGGTGTTGCCCGGCAGCCGCATGTTGCGGGACGGGCCGGAGCCCGAGAACTGCACGGCGCCTGCCGCACCGCCATCATCGAACACCCGGCCGGCACCGCGGGTGCCATCGAAACAGGTGAAGGCGAAAACCTTGCCGGCGACGAATCTGCGGGCCTCATCGGCGGTCATCGGCCCCGCCACGACCGGCGCGGCCACCGAAGCTGCGAACACGGCCCCCAATACAAAACGCGCTACCATATGAAACTCCGACCAACTGAGCCGCGGATGACTTTTGGCGTCTTTACCCGCTGCTTACCATACCAACCGTGGCAACATTGGAGCAGGTTGGTTGGTAAAGTCTGAACATCGTTAGACAATTTTTACCACGATTCGACCGCGGACCTCTCCGGCGAGGATTTTGGCGGCCGTCGCCACAACCTCGCCGAGGCCGATTTCACGAGTGATTTCAGCCAGTTTGCTCTTGTCGAGGTCGCTTGCCAGCCGCGCCCAGGCGGCCTTGCGCAGGCCGATCGGCGCCATCACCGAATCGATGCCGAGAAGACACACGCCGCGCAAAATAAACGGCGCCACCGAAGCCGGCAGGTCCATGCCGGCGGCGAGGCCGCAGGCGGCGATGGCCCCGCGGTATCTGGTCATCGACAGCAGGTTGGCCAGGGTGGTCGAGCCGACGCTGTCGACGCCTCCCGCCCAGCGTTCCCTCGCCAGGGGCTTGGCCGGGCCGGACAACTCGTTGCGGTCGATCACCTCTGCGGCGCCGAGATCCTTGAGATAGGACGCCTCGGCCATCCGACCGGTGGAGGCAATGACGTGAAAGCCGAGTTTTGACAGCAGCGCCGTGGCCACCGAGCCGACGCCACCCGCCGCGCCGGTGACGACGATCGGACCGTCATCCGGCACCAGGCCGTGCTTCTCCAACGCCAGCACGCTGAGCATGGCGGTGAAACCGGCCGTGCCGATCGCCATCGCCTCGCGCGTCGTCATGGCTTCCGGCAGCCGCACCAGCCAGTCGCCCTTGACGCGGGCTTTTTCGGCGTAGGCGCCGAGATGGGTCTCGCCCATGCCCCAGCCGGTGCAGATCACCTGGTCGCCGGGCTTCCAGTCCGGATGCGAGGATTGCGCGACGGTGCCGGCGAAATCGATTCCAGCGATCATCGGAAACCGCCGCACCACCGGCGCCTTGCCGGTGACGGCGAGACCGTCCTTGTAATTCACCGTCGACCATTCCACCGCAACGGTGACGTCGCCGTCCATCAGGTCGGCTTCGTCGAACGTCGTCAGCGTGGCCGTGGTGCCCTTGTCCGCCTTGTCGATCCTGATCGCCCTGAATGTCGTCACTGCCGCCTCTTGGGATATTGTCTCAACTCCCAGGAGGGTGAACCACTCAGGCCGGCTGCGCAACCGGCCGGGCCACCGGCTGCTCGACGATCGGCAGATTGATCAGCGCGGACAGCACGCCGAACAGCACCGACAGCCACCAGATCGGCGCGTAGGAGCCGAATTTCTCGAACACCACGCCGCCGAGCAGTGCGCCGAGGAAGCCGCCAACCTGATGGCTGAAGAAGGCAAAGCCATACAGCGTCGCCAGCCAGCGGGTGCCGAACATCAACGCGACCAGCCCCGAGGTCGGCGGCACCGTCGACAGCCAGGTCAGGCCGCTGATGACGCCGAACGCCACCGCCGACGCCGTCGTCATCGGCAGCGAGATGAAGGCAACGGTGGCCAGCGCGCGGGTGAAATAGATCGCCGACAGGATGTAGCGCTTGGGAACCCGGCTCGACAGCCAGCCGACGCTGAGCGAACCGATGATGTTGAACAGACCGATCACGGCAATCACCCAGGCGCCGGTGGACGCCGGCATGCCGCGGTCGACCAGATAGGCCGGCAGGTGCATGGTGATGAAGGCGAGTTGGAAGCCGCAGGTGAAAAAGCCCAGCACCAGCAGCACGTAGGAGCGATGACCGAAAGCCTCCGACAGCGCCTGCTTGAACGACTGGCGCTGCGCCACGGGGACATCGGCAGCCTCCGCCGGCGGCGTCGACAGCACTAGCGACAACGGAATCACCAGCAGCATCAGCAGGGCGAACAGCATCAGCGTCGACGGCCAGCCGACGCTGCCAATCAGCGCCACCGAGAACGGCGCGAAGATGAATTGTCCGAACGATCCCGCGGCGGTGCCGGCGCCAAGCGCGATGCCGCGCCACTCCGGCGGGACGAGCTTGCCGAACGCCGCCAGCACCAGGTTGAACGAGCAGCCGGACAAGCCGAAGCCGATGAACAATCCGGCGCCGATATTCAACTCCAGCGGCGTCGAGGCATAGCGCATGATCACGAGGCCAATGGCATAGAGCAGACCGCCGAAACTGATGACGCGCACCGCCCCGAACTTGTCGGCGAGCGCGCCGGCGAACGGCTGGCCGATGCCCCACAACAGGTTCTGCACCGCGAAGGCGAGCGCGAAGACGTCGCGGCCCCAGCTGAATTCCAGGCTCATCGGCTGCATGAAGAAGCCGACGCTGGAGCGCGGACCGAAGGTCAGAAGACCGATCAGCGAGCCGCAGATCACGATGACGAGCGGGGTACGCCAACCCAGGCTGCGAGCGGAGTCGGAAAGGCTCTCGGTGGTGGCCATGGGATGTTCCTCCGCTGACAAAAACGGGACGGCTGCCGAGGCATCCGTCCCAAGCGGCGAAGTTAATGCATTCGCATGGAAATCCCAAGCCAAAAAAGCGGGAAAATCGCGACGCAGATCAGGTCTGCAACGACGTCGGGATCTCGTCCCGGTCGTGGCTGGCCCAGCCGGGCCTACGGCTTGACTTCGGCGAGCTTGGCGGAGATTTCCGCGGTCTGCGCACTTGTGCCCCAACTCGGCGCCTCGCTGCCGTCACCCCACGCGCGCGGCCGATAGAAGGTGTGGACGCCGAATTTGTACATCTTCTTCATCTCGTGGACCCAGGACGGACGCACCCAGTAGGCGTGGTAATGGGTCGACTTGGCGACTTCCGGCAGCCACAGCCGGCCGTCCAGCGTCTCCTTGGCGATCTTCCTGGCGCGTTCCCACATGTCGGGTTCATGGACCACGTCGCGGATGCCGTCGCAGGCAAAGGTGAACTGGCAGGCCAGATGGCGATGCGAATTCTGGTAGACAACACCGCACACCGTGGTCGGATAGAAGCCGGAGAACACCCGGTTCATCACCACCTGCGCCACCGCGATCTGGCCGCGCACCGCTTCGCCGCGGGCCTCGAAATAGACCGCGTCGGCCAGGCACTTTTCCTGCTTGGCGCGGAGCTTTTCCTCGACCAGGCCGAGCCGTTCGGCCGGAGTCTTGATCTTCTGATCGCCGCTGTTGACTTCGCCCTTGCTGGCGATGCTTTCGCCTGCCGCCGAGGGATCAACCGGCGTGATCGGCAGCGACAAGGTCGCCTTCATGTCGGGATCGGCGGCGGGCGGCAGCACGATCGACGGTTCCTCACCCGGCTGCCAACGCTCCATGCCTTCGAGGGGCGCACCGAGCGAACTGCCGAAAAACAGACTGGCGGTCTTGACCGAAAAGCCGTCGCGCTGCGGCGCCGGCTCGGCCGCTGACGCAACGGGCGAGCCGTCCTGCGGGCCGCTCTCAAGCGACGTCGACGCGTCGTATTGCTGCAACGGCGGAGCTTTCAGCGCTTCGGCGAGTTCCGGATCGAGCGGCGCCGGCTCATGCGAGGGAACAGCATCGGCGGTTTTCTGCCCCATCACCGAGGCATTGGTCGGGAATGTGTCCTTTGACGCGCCCTCCTGCGCCGGCACCGGCTCCGGCCGGGAGGGAACCAGCCGATCGCCCTTCAAGCTGCGATCGACGGCCGGGAAATCGGCGGGCTGATAACGGCGCGGCGCGGAATCCAGCGGACTCCGCGTGATCGAGCCGGTGATGTCGATGCCCTGATTGTCGAGGCTGGCCAGCCGGTAGGCGGCGGTTTCCGGCGTCGCGGTGCCAAGTGGCCGGCCGAACGAGAAGGTGGCGACCTGGATGGTGGCGACGGTCGAGGAGAAGACCCGCTTCTGCCAGCGTTCGGCAACGCCGGGCTGCCGCGCCAGCAATGCGACGATGTCCTGATAACCGATCTGAGTCGGCATCATGACGAAGGCCCAAAGACCGAGGCCGAAGGACGCGAAACGCGCGCCCTTCGGCCGGTTACGCATGACAGACATTGATACGCTCACGCAACACTTACGCAACGCTACTCACACACACACAGGCGATCGAGATTGGATTCCGTACAATTCGATCGTCTTCGTTGGTATCGGATTAAAGTTGCGAGCGAGTTAATCGGCGATGCAACCGCGTCACACGCAAGTTCGCGATGATGTGCGCGTGCGGGCATCTGAAGCCTTGGTAAACAGCGGCTCCAGCAAAGTGGTAAACACCACGTCAACAAATCGGGCGAGGGAAACTACGGAAGAGAAAAACGTAAGATAAATCGCTGAGCTTCGCGCATCGGGTTCCATCGGTGTGCCAACATCGGACAGTCACCAGTCGATCGCGAAATAAAAAATGGCCGGGAAAATTCCCGGCCACGACATCCCGCTCTGAGCTTTCGACATCATCCCGAGAGGCTGCGATCGTATTGCTGACCTCATCCTCAGGATAAGAACCTTTAAATCACGCCTGGCTGGCGACCGCCTTGCCGAGCGCGGCTTGCGCCGCGGCGAGGCGCGCGATCGGCACGCGGTAGGGCGAGCACGAGACGTAGTCGAGCCCGATCTCGTGGCAGAACGCCACCGAGGCCGGATCACCGCCATGCTCGCCGCAGATCCCGACCTTGAGTTCCTTGCGTGTCTTGCGTCCGCGTTCGACGCCGATCTTCACCAGTTCGCCGACGCCATCGCGATCGACGCTGATGAAGGGATCGATCGAAAGGATTCCCTTGGTGATGTAGATGCCGAGGAATCCGGCGGCGTCATCGCGGCTGATGCCGTAGGTGGTCTGGGTCAGGTCGTTGGTGCCGAATGAGAAGAACTCGGCGGTCTGCGCGATGTCACCGGCCATCAGGCAGGCGCGCGGCAGTTCGATCATGGTGCCGACCTGGTATTTCAGCTTGACGCCGGTCTCGCGCGCCACCGCGCCCGCCACCGCATCGATGCGCGCCTTGACCAGATCGAACTCGGCCCTGGTCGCGATCAGCGGCACCATGACCTCGAGCCCGACGGCCTCGCCGGTACGCTTGCCGGCTTCCACCGCGGCCTCGAAGATCGCCCGCGCCTGCATCTCGGCGATTTCCGGATAGGCGATGGCGAGGCGGCAGCCGCGGAAGCCGAGCATCGGGTTGAACTCGGCGAGATCGCGGGCGCGGTCGGCAAGACGGCGCGGATCGGTGTTCATCGCGCGCGCGACTTCCTCGATCTCGGCCTGGGTGTGCGGCAGGAATTCGTGCAGCGGCGGATCGAGCAGCCGGATCGTCACCGGCAGGCCCTTCATGATCTCGAACAGCTCGACGAAATCGGCGCGCTGCATCGGCAGCAGTTTCGACAGCGCCTGGCGCCGCGACTGCTCGTCCTCGGACAGGATCATCTCGCGCACGGTGCGGATGCGCCGTTCCTCGAAGAACATGTGCTCGGTGCGGCACAGGCCGATGCCCTCGCCGCCGAACTTGATGGCGGTGCGGGCGTCCTCCGGGGTGTCGGCATTGACGCGCACGCCGAGCTTGCGGACCTGATCGGCCCAGCCCATCAGCGTGTTGAATTCGCCGGACAGCTCGGGCTCGATCATCGGCATGCGGCCGGCCAGCACCTGGCCGATCGAACCGTCGATGGTGATGACGTCGCCGGTCTTGAAGGTGCGCGAGCCGATGGTCATGGTGCCGCGGCCGTAATCGACGCGGATGGTGCCGCAACCGGAGACGCAGGGCTTGCCCATGCCGCGCGCCACCACGGCGGCGTGGGAGGTCATGCCGCCGCGCGTGGTCAGGATGCCTTCGGCGGCGTGCATGCCGTGAATGTCTTCGGGGCTGGTCTCGATGCGGACAAGGATCACCTTGCGGCCGTCGGCCTGCAGCTTAGCGGCCTCGTCCGAGGAGAACACGATTTCACCCGCCGCGGCGCCGGGCGACGCCGGCAGGCCGGTTGCGATCACGTCGCGCTTGGCGGCGGGATCGATGGTCGGGTGCAGCAACTGATCGAGCGACGCCGGATCGATCCGCGACACCGCGTCCTTCTTGGTGATCAGGCCTTCATTGGCGAGTTCGACGGCGATCCGCAGCGCCGCCTTGGCGGTGCGCTTGCCGCCGCGGGTCTGCAGCATCCACAGCTTGCCCTGCTCGACCGTGAACTCCATGTCCTGCATGTCGCGGTAGTGCTTTTCCAAGAGCGTGTAGATCCGCGTCAGTTCCTTGAACGCCGCCGGCATCGCGGTTTCCATCGACGGTTTGTCGGAGCCGGAGTCCTGGCGGGCATATTCGGTGATGTCCTGCGGGGTGCGGATGCCCGCCACCACGTCTTCGCCCTGGGCGTTGATCAGGAATTCACCGTACAGCCTGCTCTCGCCGGTGGACGGATTGCGCGTGAAGGCCACGCCGGTGGCGGAAGTTTCGCCCATGTTGCCGAACACCATGGCCTGCACGTTGACCGCGGTGCCCCAGGATTCCGGAATGTCGTGCAGCCTGCGATAGGTCACCGCGCGCGCGTTCATCCAGGAGGAAAATACAGCGCCGATGGCGCCCCACAATTGCGCGTGCGGGTCCTGCGGAAAATCCTTGCCGGTCTCATGCGCCACCGCTTCCTTGTAGCGGCGAACCAGTTCGGCCCAGTCGTCGCCTTCAAGGTCGGTGTCGAGCGTGTAGCCCTTGCTGTCCTTGTAGGTGTCGAGAATTTCCTCGAAATGATGATGCTCGAAGCCGAGCACCACGTCCGAATACATGGTGATGAAACGGCGGTAGCTGTCATAGGCGAAGCGGCGGTCGCCCGACAGCGCGGCCAGCGCTTCGACGGTCTTGTCATTGAGGCCGAGATTGAGCACGGTGTCCATCATGCCCGGCATCGAGGCGCGGCCGCCGGAGCGCACCGATACCAGCAGCGGATTCTTCGGATCGCCAAAACCCTTGGCCGTCAGCTTGCCGACATGGTCGAGCGCTTTCTCGACCTGCGCCTGCAAGTCCTTCGGATAGGATTTGTCGTGGGCATAGAAGTAGGTGCAGACCGAGGTCGGAATGGTGAAGCCCGGCGGCACCGGCAGGCCGAGATTGGCCATTTCGGCGAGGTTGGCGCCCTTGCCGCCCAACAGGTCGCGCATCTCGGCTTTGCCTTCGGCCTTGCCGTCGCCGAAGGTGTAGACCCACTTGCCGGCCTTCACCGCGCTGTTCGCCGGCCTGCTTTCCACAGCCTTCTTCGCCGCCGGCTTCGAGGCCGTCTTGGTGACGGCGACAGCCACCGGCTTGGCCGGTTTGGCAGGCGCCTTACTGGTCAGGGCCTTGCGCGCGCTGGGCGGCGCGGCCTTGGCCCGTCCTGACGCGGATGGCTTTGATTTCGCAGGAGCTTTTTTGGTCTTCGATGCGGTTTTAGCCATGGCTTGCAACATCCGCGAGAGGGGCAGGAAGATAATAGGAAGATCAGCGCCTTACATCACGTTTTGACGGCCTTGCGCAAGCCGCGAACGGCCTTTCACCGCTACAAATGCAACCAGCGAAGCGCCCCCAGCCCGATCAGGCCGATGCAGATCAAATAGATCGCGACCACGATGTTGAGCAGGCGCGGCATCAGCAAGATCAAGATACCCGCAATGAGGGAGATGATTGGCGAAATGTGGGCCGCGGTAATGACCATTGAGATGTCTCCGTTGAGGCAAAGCGAGGTGTCGAATCGGGCGGGACTTTATCGTGGGGACCGGTTCCACGATAGCAGACGCAAATGACGGTCGCCGGGTTCCGCCGCGCCACACGCAATGCTGCAAATTCCAGCATGCAATTTGAAAAAATCCGGGAACGATGGTCCGGGCGAATGAATTGGGTCGGCATGTGGCTGGCGGGCTTGCAGCGGCGAAAACTGGCCGCTGGTCTGGTGAAGGAGTTGATCATGCGGAACAGATTGTTGGCCCTGGCCGCCATCGCTGGCGCGCTCGGCGTGCCGCTGGCGGCGCAGGCGCAAAGCGATGTGACGGTGGGCGTGGTCCGCGAGGGCGGCGCGATCGCCGGTGGCCCGGTCGAAGGCATCGCAGTGGAGCAGCGTCCGGCATTCCGCGAATACATCACGCAGCAACGGGTTCCGGCCTACACGGTGCCGGATCGCATCGCCGTCGGCGCCACGCTGCCCGACGCCGGCGTGACCTACTACGACGTGCCACAAACGTTCGGCATGACGCCGTATCGCTACACGGTGGTGAACGGCCAGACCGTGCTGGTCGAGCCGCGCTCGCGCCGCATCGTTCAGGTGATCGATTAGAATCGATCGCCGCGTGATCCGTTCAGGCGCCGATCGACCGCGCGACTGAACGAAGAAAGGCCCCGCCTCGATCCCCGGGCGGGGCCTTTTTTATCCGCCCTTCAGCATCGACAGCAGCGACGTGGTGGACTTGTAGCTCTGGACCGCGGTGTCGCGCAGCGCCGGCGTCCAGTTGGTGGCCAGCCGCTCCTCGTCGCTCATCGCCGAATAGGTGTTGAGGATGCCCAGACTGAGCTTTGTCGGATCGCCGCTCGACTGGCTCTGCTTCAGCGCCTCGAGGATGCTGGCGCGGTTGCGCGAATCCAGCTCCTTCTTGGCGGCAAAGGATTCCTGCGCGGAAAACAACTGGTCCTTGTTGAGCGAGATCGCCGACAGCGAACGGTTGTCGATGTTGGAGAGATCGGCGAGCTGACCGGTCTTGCGGCCCGGATCGAACACCAGTTCCTTGCCGATGGCGCCGGCGGCCTTGGCCTGGGCATCGAGCGCCGAGCGAACCGCCTTGGCGACGCTGGAAAAATCCTGCGGCGCCGGCGTGCCGCCGCCATCCGGATATTGCGCGAGATAGGCCGCGACCGGGTCGTTGGCGATGCCTGAGGGAGCGGTCGACGGATTCTGCTGGGTCGCCTGAATGCCCTTCACCACGGCTTCACGCTTGGCCGCCCAGGCCGCGGTAGCCTTTTCCTCGCCGCTGGCGCCATCGAGATAGGTCAGCGCCGCGGCGTAGATGGTGCCGACATCGCCGGTCAGCTTTGCCGTGGCGGTGGCCGGCGCCAGCGCGGCGTTGAAGCGGTTGTCGAGCTCATAGGCGGCGATGCTCTGCTCATCGGAGGTAAACTTGCCGCCATTGTTGGCGGCCACCGCGAACAGCGCGCGCCGGTCGAATGACGTGAGGTCGACGGTCGGCTGTCCGGTGGCGTCGAGCGGCCCGGTCACCTTGGCCGCGGCGTAGAGCTTGTCGAGCCCAACCCGCGTCTCCGCGGTGACCGTGGAGAAATCCTTCAGCCCCGAGGCATTGGCGAGCTGCGCGCGGGCGGCGTCCGACAGCGTCAGGTTGGTCGCGGCATTCGAGGTGGCGGACGCATCCTCGTTCGCCAACGTCGTCGCCAGCGAAGGCTGCGTCGCGGCGGCGCGGGCATATGCGGAGCCGTAGTTGGCGTAGGGATTGGCGTAGCCGGCGTTGACCGATGTCATGGGTTCTGTCCGCGTGCAGGCGACGGTTAAGAAACCGTTACGGAACCCGACCTTTTCAGGTCGTGGTTAACGAGACGTAAATATTGCGGAAGGTGTCTGGATATTTCCCGCCCTCGCCCTGCGGGCTTCGGCGGGGCAAGCCCGCGGGGCCCGGGGTAGGGGCTTGCATTGGTGCGCATCTACACAAGCACCTCATGGTGAGGAGACGCCTCTTGGCGCCGTCTCGAACCATGGGCCGCGCGGCCATCCTTCGAGACGCGCGCAAGGGCGCGCTCCTCAGGATGAGGGTTTGCCTCCTGGTGTCGCTCAATCCTGAATCTTCGAAAAATCCGCCACCGCACGCGTTGCCGCGCGGATCTCGTTCAACAGCTTGAGGCGGTTCTCGCGGACTTTGGCGTCGTCGTCGTTGACCTTCACCTTGTCGAAGAACGCATCGACCGCGGGACGCAGCTTGGCCATGGCGGTCATCGCCGCGGCGAAGTCTTCCTTGGCAACGGCTGCGCCGGCATCGGCCTTCGCCTGCTCGATGGCTTTGGCCAGCGTCTTTTCTTCGGCCGAGGCATAGAGCGAGGTATCCGGAGTGCCATCGAAGGTTTTGCCGTCCTTCTTCTCCTCGATGCGCAGGATGTTCGCGGCGCGCTTGACGCCTGCAAGCAGGTTCTTGCCGTCATCGGTGTCGAGGAATTTGCCCAGCGCCTCGACGCGGCGGACGATCATCAGGAGATCGTCCTGGCCCTCGAGCGCGAACACGGCGTCGACGAGATCGTGACGCGCGCCTTGGTCGCGAAGCTGAACTTTGAGGCGATCGGCGAAAAAGGAAAGCAGATCAATGCATTTCTGATCGACCTGTGTCCCATTCCAATCCTTCATACCTTGGGCGGTGACGAACGACCGAATATGTCGATTGAGCAGTTGCATGAGGTTTGTTCGGATGGCGTTTTCCACCATCAAACGGATTACCCCGAGCGCAGCCCGTCGCAGCGCGTACGGATCCTTGCTCCCTGTCGGCTTCTCGTCGAACGCCCAGAAGCCAGTCAGCGTGTCCAGCTTGTCGGCCAGCGCGACCGCGATGCTCACCGGATCGGCCGGCACGCGGTCCGCCGGCCCCTGCGGCTTGTAATGCTCCTCGCTCGCGGCGGCGACGGAGGCGTCCTCACCCTGCGCCAGCGCGTAGTATTTGCCCATCAGGCCCTGAAGTTCGGGGAATTCACCAACCACTTCCGTGAGCAGGTCGGCCTTGGCGAGATGCGCAGCGCGTGTAGCCTTCGCGACATCAGCTCCGACCAGCGGCGCGACTTCGGCAGCGAGCCGCTCGATACGGGCGATGCGCTCGGCCTGCGTGCCGAGCTTCTCGTGAAACACGATTCCGTCGAACTTCCTCAGTCGCTCTTCCAGCTTCGTCTTCAGATCGGTCTCGTAGAAAAACTTCGCATCGCTCAGCCGCGCGCGGATCACGCGTTCGTTGCCGGCGACGATGGCCTTGCCGCCGTCGCTGGCTTCGATATTGGCCGTCAAGATGAACTTGTTGGCGAGCTTGCCGGTCTTGGGATCGCTGACCACAAAGCATTTCTGGTTGTTGCGGATGGTGGCGCGGATCACTTCGCCGGGAATCGACAGGAATACCTTGTCGAACGATCCCATCAGCACCACTGGCCATTCGACGAGACCAGAGACTTCGTCGAGCAGCATCTGGTCTTCGACCAGCTCGAAACCTTGCGCGAATGCCAGTTCCTTGGCATCGGCGAGAATGGTGTCCTTGCGCCGCTGCGGATCGAGCACGACTTTGGCCGCCTGCAGCTTTGCCTCGTAATCCTCGAAGCGGCGCACGCCGATCGGCGCCGGCGCCATGAAGCGATGTCCGCTGGTGGTCTGGCCGGCCGCGATGTCGTCGATGGCAAACGTCACCACGTCAGGCTCCTCGGTCTCGATGCCGAAGGTGGCGATGATGGAATGCAGCGGACGCACCCACTGCAGCGCGCCTGACCGCGCCGAGCGTTCGCCCCAGCGCATCGATTTCGGCCACGGGAAGGTGCGGATGATGACCGGCAGGATCTCCGCCAGCACGTCCAGCGTGGCGCGGCCGGGCTTTTCGATCAGGGCGATGTAGAAATCGCCCTTCTTCGGATCGCGCTGGATCTTTGCCTGGTCGAGCGAGGCGAGGCCGGTGGCCTTGAGAAAGCCCTGGATCGCGGCATCGGGACCGCCGACGCGGGGGCCCTTGCGCTCTTCCTTGAGGTCGGACTGCCGCGCCGGAATGCCGTGCACGGTGAGCGTCAGCCGGCGCGGCGTGGCGAACGCCTTGGCGCCCTCATAGACCAGGCCCTCGGCGACCAATTTATCGGTCACCATGCGGCGCAGGTCGTCGGCCGCCTTCGCCTGCATGCGCGCGGGAATTTCCTCGGAGAACAGTTCGAGCAGAAGATCGGGCATCAGGCCGCTCCGCCGGCTGCGGTCTTGACCCAGGCCTCGCCGCAGGCCTTCGCCAGGTCGCGGACGCGCCCGATATAGCTCTGCCGTTCGGTCACCGAGATCACGCCGCGGGCGTCGAGCAAGTTGAAGACGTGGCTGGCCTTGATGCACTGGTCATAGGCCGGCAGCGCCATCAAATGCGCCTCGCGCTGGCCGTCTTTCCAGCCGGCGGCGAGATATTTTCGGCAGGCCTCCTCGGCCATGGAAAACTGCTTGAACAGCATATCGGCGTCGGAGTGCTCGAAATTGTGCCGGGAATATTCCTGCTCGGCCTGCAGGAACACGTCGCCATAGGTCACCTTGTCGGCGCCGTCGCGGCCGTTGAAATTCAGATCGTAGACCCGGTCGACGCCCTGCACGTACATGGCGAGACGCTCGAGGCCGTAGGTCAGTTCGCCGGCCACCGGCGCGCATTCGACGCCGGCGACCTGCTGGAAGTAGGTGAACTGCGAGACTTCCATGCCGTCGCACCAGCATTCCCAGCCGAGTCCCCAGGCGCCGAGCGTCGGGCTCTCCCAGTCGTCCTCGACGAAACGGATGTCATGCAGGCTGGAATCCAGACCGATCGCGGCGAGCGACCGCAGATACAGGTCCTGAAGGTCCGGCGGCGACGGCTTCATGATCACCTGATACTGGTAATAATGCTGCAGCCGGTTGGGATTTTCGCCGTAGCGGCCGTCCTTCGGCCGGCGCGACGGCTGCACATAGGCGGCCCGCCACGGTTTCGGCCCGAGCGCGCGCAGCGTGGTGGCAGGGTGAAAGGTGCCGGCGCCCATTTCCATGTCGTAGGGCTGCAGGATGACGCAGCCCTGATCCGCCCAGAACCGCTGCAGCGTCAGGATCAGGCCCTGGAACGAGCGTTCCGGGCGCATGTGCGGGGGCAAAGAGTCCATCAATCGATTCGGTCTGGCTGGGGGTGGTCGGGCGCGGCGGACCGTATCGGCGGGGCGGCGGGGAATCAAGGCGATCCGGCCCCGGAAGGTGGCCCCTGGAGGCCGGAATCGGCCTCCAGCCATTCGAGTCAATTCGTTAACACGGTCGTAACCGCTGCGACGAAATCGGGGCCAATCGTTGCGGCTTGTTAGGATTTGGCGGTCTATCAATACCGCGCTGTCGAACCAACAAGAGCAACAAGATTTCGACCGTGTTGGCATGCCTTCTCCAGCAGAAGCCAACTAGGTACGGAACCTTCGGAGCCAGAACCCATTATCCTGAAGACGGTGCGTGACGTTCTGCTCCTGCCCGGTGCAATGCCACCGTGCCAACTACCTCCAAGCTTGCTCGCCGGCCTCGCAGGTGGTGCCCCACCTCAAGGTCGGCGCAAGTATTTTGGAAACAACTTTTGTGAGCGAAAGCTCGCCGCCGCTACCCCGGCCGGTAGGCGCCGGTGTTGGGGTCGCGCCGCAGCGTCGGAATGTCGCCGGATCGCGCCGCCTCGGCCATGCGCATCCGCCGCGCCTCTTCCAACTCCTGGTTGACCCTTTTGGCGGCTCGGTACACCCAGCGAACCGCAGCCAAACTCCCCAGCGCGCCTGCAAATGCGATCAGCGGTGGCATCGGTCGATCCTCGTCGTTCATCTGTCACGCCCCCATCGACATTCTCGCCCAACCTCCCGCGGCCTGCAATCGGCTTTCCCGAGACCAAATGGCGCGGCTTCTGACGCAAAGTTGAAGCTAAAAGCCATATTTGGCCCAGATTGCCCGGGTCTCCAGCGCCGAGATCAGGTCGTCAGGCAGCCCGGCGAGGCCGGGCAAGGCCGTCAACGTTCCTGCGCCCGCCGACTTGCGACCGAGCAATCCCGACAGCAATCCGCCGGATGAGGCGATCACCGGGGTCTGCACCTTGTCGCCGTAGCGCGTCCGCAGCACCGAGCGCAGATCGCCGATAGCGTCGGCAAGACCGAGCGCGATCGAGGTTTCGCCGGCCCAATACTCGCCGGAAAACAGCACATCGTCGGCGCCTTTCAGTTTGGCACCACGGCTTTGCCTGACCAGGGCGATGAAGATGGCGTGGATCTCGCGCTGCAGGGCCTTGACCCGCGCGACATCGTCAGGATTCTCCGGCAGGAACGGGTCCAGCATCGCCTTGTGTTCGCCGGCCGTGTAGAGCCGCCGCTCGACGCCGATCTTTTTGATCAAGTCCTGAAATCCGAACGAGCCGCCGACCACGCCGATCGAGCCGAGGATCGAGGACGGATCGCAGAAAATCTCGTCGCCGGCGCAGGCGATCATGTAGCCGCCGGAGGCCGCGACGTCCTCGACGAACACCAGCACCGGCAATATCTTCTCGGCCGCCAATTGGCGAATGCGCAGATAGATCTGGCGCGACTGCACCGGCGAACCGCCCGGTGAATTGATCACCAGGGCCACCGCCTTGGCATTCTTCACCGCGAAGGCACGCTCCAATGTCCTGGCGAGGCCGGACAGCATCATGCCCGGCCGCAGCGGCGTCACCGCGCCGATCACGCCGGACAGCCGCACCACCGGAACCACCGGAGTGCCGCGCCGAAACCGCGCCGGCAGCCATTCCTGAAGCCGCTGCATCAGGCTCAAGGGTGGTCGATGATCGGTCTGTTCAATCGTACTCATGCCATTACCTCAACGTTAACCATATCTTATCACGCACATGTCATTGCAGCGACGGAACAGGTGTTGCGCCGGCGATGTTAAAGTCCTGCCTTGGGGCGGTGGAGTGAGTCATGAAGATCTACCTGCTGATGATGCTGATCGGCACCCTGCTGACGATTATCCGCTTCACCTCCGTGCCGGAACAGCACCCCAAGAGCCAGCCCCGCCAATCCGCGGCGCGGTGAGTCAACGCACTGCTAAAGGCAGTGTTTTCAGTCCCGCCAGAATCTCCTGCGCGCTTCGATTTGGCATGGCGGATGAATTCTCCGCCGCCGGCGCTTCATTGAGCATCAATCCCGGATAGAGCGCCGACGGGGCCTTTCCTCCCTTGACCGCACTGACCAGCACCCGGATCGCCGGTGCCGCATCGCCATGCACCGGCAGAATCCGCAAGCTTCCAAAACCGCGATCCAGCGCCGCCAGAATCCCGGCCAGCGCATCGGCACGCCAGATCAGCGTCAATATCCCACCGGATTTCAAGATCCGTCGCGCGGCATGAATCCAGTTCTCCAGCGTCGTCGCCGACGCCACATGGGCGCGCTCGCGTGCTTTGTCGGGCGAGGCGCGATGCCGTGCCGGATCGTTGAACGGCGGATTCATCAGCACCACGTCGGCACTGTCGGGCGGCAGGCCGCAGGCGGCAAACTGCTCCGGGCCGGATTCGACATCAAGTACCACGACGCCGGCGGGCAGGCCGTTCAGAACCGCGTTGCCGCGCGCCAGCTCCGCCAGCCTGCGGTCGATCTCGACCAGAACGAGCTCGATCCCCGCCACGCGTCTGGCCACCGCAAGCCCGGCGGCTCCGACGCCGGCACCGAAATCGACCACCCGGTCGCCCTCCCGTGCCGCAGTCGCGGCGGCCAGCAGAATCGCGTCGTGTCCGGCGCGGTGCCCGGATTTGGGCTGGCGCAGCCGCAACCGGCCGCCGAGAAAACCGTCTTCAGTGACATCGCCGGCTTGTGTGACGTCGCTAGGCTCGGTCATCGGGCCGCAATTCGTGGGCGAGTCCCGCGTCGGTGAGAACCTGGCGCGCCGCGCGGTCGTCGTCCTCATGAACCAGGATGCGGCGGGGAATAACGCCGACCGAGCCTTCAAGGATGCTCATGTTCTGATCCAGCACCAGATGGTGGATATTGGCGCCGTCCAGCAGGGCTCCGATTGCCGAAACCAGCACCACATCGTTGGTCCGAACCAGTTCGCGCACCCGGATTCTCCTCACCAGTCCAGTTCCGGCGCCGCGGCAAAGCGCCTGTTGCCCTTGCCGCGTCAGCCGGCACTTTCTATTGTGCAATCAGGGAAAGCGCGGATTGCGGCATTGTGACCCAACCGGTACCGCAAATTCGCGCTAACCTGTTGAAATCGAGCGTGATCCCGGTTTGAGCCGGATTCCACCTGGCTTACAAGCGCTCTGCCCCAATCTGGAGACCCGAGCGTGGCGGTTATTGTTCCCTTCGAGAGCCATTCAAGCGCATCGATCGATCAACTGGTCGGCCTTGTCGCAGCCGACATGGACCGCGTCAACTCGACCATCCTGTCGCGAACCGGCTCGGAAGTCACCATGATCCCGGAGGTGGCCAATCACCTGATTTCCTCGGGCGGCAAGCGGCTGCGGCCGATGTTGACCCTGGCGATGGCCAACCTCACCGGCTATTCCGGCGAAGGCCACATCAAGCTCGCCGCCTCGGTCGAGTTCATGCATACCGCGACGCTGCTGCACGACGACGTGGTCGACGAAAGCGAACTGCGCCGCGGCAAACTGTCGGCGCGAATGCTGTGGGGCAACGAGGCCAGCGTGCTGGTCGGCGACTTCCTGCTCGGCCAGGCGTTCCGCATGATGGTCGAGGTCGGCTCGTTGCGCGCGCTCGACATTCTCTCCTCGGCAGCCGCCACCATCGCCGAGGGCGAGGTGATGCAGCTGGCGGCGGCGAAAAACACCGCGACCACCGAAGACGAATACCTCGCGGTGATCCGCGGCAAGACCGCCGAACTGTTCGCCGCGGCCTGCGAAGTCGGGCCGGTGATCGCCAACCGGCCCAAGGCGGAACAGACCGCCTGCCGTTCGGTCGGCATGAACCTCGGCATCGCCTTCCAATTGGTCGATGACGTGCTGGATTACGGCGGCAAGGCCGCCAAGCTCGGCAAGAACGTCGGCGACGATTTTCGCGAGGGCAAGATCACGCTGCCGGTGGTGCTGGCGTTCCGCCGCGGCAACGACGCGGAGCGCGCGTTCTGGGTGCGCGCGCTGGAGCGCGGCGAAATCGGCGACGGCGATCTCGATCACGCCATCGGTCTGATGACCAAGCATCGGGCGCTGGAAGACACCATCAGCCGCGCCCAGCACTACGGCGCCATGGCGGTCGACGCGCTGGCGCTGTTTCCGCCGTCACCGATGAAGGCGGCGCTGGAGCAGGTGGTGGCGTTCTGTCTGGCAAGGTCGCATTGAGAAACGGCGAATAGGGAGTGGCGAATGGCGAACAGGGGCAAAGAACCTCCTTCTGCTCGCTATGCGCTACTCCGATCCGCCCTCGTCAGCCCAGCGTCCCGGCGTGCGCCCACCATCCCGGCTGATCGCGCCCGATGGCCTGCGCGCCGCTCGCCGCCGCCTCGGTGCTGTCGAAAATTGCAAAGCATGTCGCGCCGGAGCCCGACATCCGCGCCAGCTGCATGCCCGGCAAGTCGCGCAGGGCCGACAGCACGTCGCCGATGGCGGGTTGTATGCGCAGCGCCGGCGCTTCCAGATCGTTGGTGCCCTCGCCGAGCGCGTCGATCCAGTCGGCGGACGTCGCACCCGGCTTCGGCCAGACCGCCGCGGCCTTGATCACATCGGCGACGCCGACCCGCAGTTCGCCATTGCGCAGGCCCAGCGCGGCGAAGACCTCGCTGGTGGCGACAGGTAGCCGCGGGTTGACCAGCAGACAGGGCATCTTCGGCAAGTCCAGCGGCAGCAGGGTTTCGCCGACGCCGGTCATGACGCAGGCGCGCGACGACAGGCATACCGGAACATCGGCGCCGGTCAGGCGCGCGGCCTCGATCAGCCTCTCGTCATCGAGCGCAAGTCCATTGGCCTTCGCCAGCAGGCGCAGCGCCGCGGCGGCATCCGCCGAGCCGCCGCCGATCCCGGCGGCAACCGGCAAGTGCTTGTCGAGGGTGAATTCTCCGAGCGTCAGACCCGCCACGCGTTCGCTCAGCAGCCGCGCCGCCTTGATCACGAGGTTATCCGCCGTGGCGCCGCACTCTTCGGCGCGCGGGCCGCTTGCGGTCAAGCGCAGTTCCGGTCCGCTGGTCAGGGTCAGGCGGTCGGCGCAATCGGCAAACGCCACCACGCTTTCCAGATCGTGATAACCGTCGACCCGGCGGCCGACCACCCGCAAGGTCAGGTTGACCTTGGCACATCCGTTCTCGATCAGCGCCGACATCGGCGAACCAGCCCCCAACCCGCCGCAGCGATCAGCCGCCCTTGCCGTCTTCTTTTTTCTTGTCGGCGGAAGCCGCCGAGGCCGGCGTTTCTTCCGGCAGGCCGTTATTGATCTTGGCCTCGATCTTCGGCAACTCCTCCGCTTCCGGCTTGAGGTCGCGGGCATGCGCCCACTGGAACTTGGCTTCCAGGGTACGGCCAACGCGCCAATAGGCGTCGCCGAGGTGATCGTTGATGGTCGGATCTTCCGGCTTGAGATCGATGGCGCGTTCGAGCGTCTTCACGGCCTCGTCGAAATTGCCGATCCGGTAATAGGCCCAGCCCAGCGAGTCGACGATATAGCCGTCGTCGGGCCGCTGATCGACGGCGCGCTTGATCATCTTCATGGCGTCATCGAGGTTGATGCCCTGGTCGATCCAGGAATAACCGAGATAGTTCAGCACATGCGGCTGCTCCGGCTGCAGCTCGAGCGCCTTCTTCATGTCGACTTCGGCCTTGCTCCACTGCTTGGAGCGCTCCTCGCAGATGCCGCGGAAATAGTAATGAACCCAGTTGGCCTTGTCGTTCGGATTGGCCAGAGCGTCGATGCCCTGGGAATAGGTTTGCGCGCAATCGGCGAATTTCTTGCGGCCACGCTCGATGTTGCCGAGCGCCATGACGGCCTCGATATCCTTGGGATCCTCCGCGGTCACGCCCTTGAGGATCTTGATCGCCTCGTCGGAACGATCGGCACTGTCGAGATCGGTGGCGAGCTGGATCTGGGCATTGCGCTTCAGCGGCGAGTTCGCCGGCACGCGCTCATAGACCTTGATCGCCATCGCCGGCTTCTTCACCGACTCGTAAAGATCCGCCAGCGACAGCAGCGCCAGCGAATGGTTGGGCGCGAGATACAGCGCCAGCTGCAGATAGACCAGCGCGAGATCCTCGCCGCCGCGGCGGGTCAGCGAAGCGCCGATGCCGTAAAGCGCCTCGGCGGCGCCGGTCTGCGGCGTGTCGGCCAGCGGCGCAAGCTTCTTGCCTGCCTTGCTCTCCCGAATGCCCTCCAGCACCAGCGGATGACGGGCGAGCTTCTTGTCGAACGACTCATAAAGCGCCAGCGCCGCCGGCGGCCCCTTGCTGCGCGAGGTCCAGCGCGCATAGGCATCGACCACCCGCAGCGCCGAATCGTCGAGCTTGTAGGCCCGCTCGAAGCGCGCCCCGGCATCCTTCTGCCTGTCGGCGAGATCGAGGATCATCCCGGCGTGCAGATCCTTGAAGATCGGGTACCATTCCGGTCCGGCGAGCTTGTCGATGTTGGCGATCGCCGTCTTGGTGTCGCCGGCGCCAA
>Ga0209758_1000992_pt1 | contig 37900 bp, 37 predicted proteins | sample AraplaMF_Col_mMF_FD_184258 | JGI IMG/M metagenome (GOLD analysis project Ga0209758, IMG submission 184258) | Arabidopsis root microbial communities from the University of North Carolina, USA - plate scrape MF_Col_mMF (SPAdes) (version 2) | ecosystem: Host-associated > Plants > Roots > Endosphere... | reverse complement strand
TCGTCGGCGAGGAGCACTACGCGGTCGCCCGTCAGGTCCAGCAGGTGCTGCAGCGCTACAAGGCGCTCCAGGACATCATCGCCATTCTCGGCATGGACGAGCTTTCGGAAGAGGACAAGCTGACCGTGGCCCGCGCCCGCAAGGTCGAGCGCTTCATGTCGCAGCCGTTCCACGTCGCCGAAATCTTCACGGGCTCGCCGGGCAAGTTCGTCGACCTCGCCGACACCATCAAGGGCTTCAAGGGCCTCGTGGAAGGCAAGTACGACCACCTGCCGGAAGCCGCCTTCTACATGGTCGGCACCATCGAAGAAGCCGTCGAGAAGGGCAAGAAGCTCGCCGCTGAAGCGGCCTAAGAAGCGAATGACGAACAGGGAGTAGCGCATAGTCGCAGCTCCCATTCGCTAGTCGCCATTCGCCACTCGCTATTCGCAGGTTTCCCATGGCCACCTTCCACTTCGATCTCGTCTCCCCGGAAAAGCTCGCCTTCTCGGGCGAGGTCGACCAGGTCGACATCCCCGGCGTCGAGGGTGACTTCGGCGTGCTGGCAGGGCATGCGCCGGTCGTGGCGGCGATCCGCCCCGGCATCCTCACCGTCACTACCGGCGGCAAGCACGAGAAGGTCATCGTGCTCGGCGGTATCGCCGAGGTCTCCGAAAAGGGCCTGACCGTGCTCGCCGACGTCGCGACGTCGCTGGACGAGCTCGACCGTGCCCAGTTCGCCGAGACGATCGCGGAGATGGAAGAGAGCCTGAAGGAGCACGAAGGCGGCGAGCTCGATCATGCCATCGAGCGGCTCGACCACTTCAAGAGCATCCAGCAGCAGCTCAGCTCCACGGCTATGCACTAAGCCCCGGGGCATCGCTCCGGGGCTCAAGTCTGAAAATCCCGAACAGGTTCAGCGCTCGTCACCGACCGTGGCGGGCGCTGAAACTTTGTTGCACGAGAGATGGCGGTCTCTCACACGCGCACCCGCAAATGGCCCGCCGAAATTCCCCAGCGATTTCAAACCCCGTTCTACTGTGCATGGGGTTGTTTTCGCGGTTTCAGTTTGCGAAGGGCGCAAACTGCCCGGCCACTGCGCGATAGACCTCGCGCCGGAACGGCACCACGATGTCGGCGACGCGGTCGAGGCGCTCCCAGCGCCAGGCGTCGAACTCGGCGGGCTGGCCGTTGCGCGGCGTCAGCGGGTCGATCTCGTCATCCTTGCCGGTGAAGCGCAGCGCGAACCATTTCTGGCGCTGGCCGCGGAATTTCGCCAGCCGATGCGTCTGCGGGCCGTCGTAAGGCGGGAATTCGTAGGTCAACCAGTCGGTCTCGCCGAGATAGTCCGCGCTGACGACGCTGGTCTCCTCCCAGAGCTCGCGCATCGCCGCGTCGCGCAAGTTCTCGCCCTCGTCGACGCCGCCCTGCGGCATCTGCCAGTCGAGCCCGGGCAGGATGACCTCGGGCCCGTCGCCCTTGAAGCGGTGGCCGACCAGCACGCGGCCATCGGCATTGAACAGCGCGATCCCGACGTTGGGACGGTAGGGCTTTTCATTGGTCATTTCTGTCATTCCGGGGCGCGCGGAGCGCGAGCCTGAGAATCCATAACCACAGGCAGCCATCGGATGAAAGGCCGTGGTTGCCGATCGCGGTCCGACGTCTCCCTGGGGGTATGGATCCCCGCCTTCGCGGGGATGACGGCGAGGGTGTGGCGGCTATTCCTCCGCCAGTGCGGAAAATTCCTGCACCACGCGTTCATAGACCGGGCGCTTGAACGGAATGATCAGTCCGGTGAGATTCTTCATCGGCTCCCAGCGCCAGCTGACGAACTCGGCCTTGTGGCCGCCGCCGCCGGGCTTTTCGACGTTGATCTCGCTGTCCTTGCCGGTGAAGCGCACCGCGTACCATTTCTGGCGCTGGCCACGGTAGCGGCCTTTCCAGGCGCGCCCGGCGACCGTGCGCGGAATGTCGTAAGTGAGCCAGTCCGGGACCTCGCCGAGCCGCTCGACCGAGCGCACGCTGGTCTCCTCATACAGCTCGCGCTTGGCGGCCTCCCAGGTGTCCTCGCCGGGATCGACGCCGCCTTGCGGCATCTGCCAGACATGGGTGTCGTCGACATGCTCGATGCCGCCGGCGCGTCGGCCGATGAACACTCGTCCTTCTTTGTTGAGCAGCATCACACCGACACAGGTGCGGTAGGGCAGATCCTCGTAACGCGCCATTCCGCCAGACCTCTCACATGCTGCCGGTACGGCCTAACCGGCCTCCCGCCAGGACAAGTGCCGTACCAATTCGTTGATTTAGCTGGATTTTGATTTCAGCATCGCGGTTGTCAATGGCACCAGAAGAATACCCCGGTCGCCCAATGTCCTGGTCCAGGCGGCGATGCGGTCGATCGAGACGGGCAGGGCGGAGGCCGTGCCGACGGCGATGCCGCGCTCGCGCGCCGTCGTTTCGAGCTTGTTCAGCGCGCGATCGATCTCGGTCGCCGTCGGCACCACGTCGATCGCGATGTCGCCCTTGCCGAACGGCATGGCCTGGCTCACCGCAGCCTGGGCTGCGATGCTGCGGGGCGAGGAGCCGTCGTCGAAGAAGCCGAGGCCGCGCTTGGCTGCCTCGCGGATGATCGGCTGCATCGCCGGCTCGGTCGCGATGAAGCGGGCGCCCATGAAATTGGCGATGCCGGCATAGCCCTGCATCCGGCTCAGATGCCAGTACAGGCGGTCCATGTTCTGGTCGGCGCTGAGCGAGGTCAGCAGCGTCTGCGGTCCCGGGTCGTTGTCGGGAAAATCGTAGGGCTCCATCGGGATCTGCAGGAAGATCTCGTGGCGCTGCGCACGGGCCCGCTCGGCGAGCTTGCCGGGATCGGCGCCATAGGGCGTGAAGGCCAGCGTCACCGCCCCCGGCAGCTTCATGATGGCGTCGGTGGTCTTGGCGGCGCCGACGCCGAGGCCGCCGATCACGATGGCGACCACCGGCATCTTGGCGGCCTTGGCGCGATCGGCATCAGCGGCATAGACGTTGAACGGCTTCAGCCCTTCGGTCGCGACCGGGATCATGCCGTAGCGCGATTTCTCCAGCAGTTTTGGATTGATCCCGGCCATGACGGGCGGCGGGGCTGACGCTGCGGCATCGCCCTTGTCGGCGGCATCGCCGGCACCGATGACCACGTCGTGGCGGGCGCCGGTGGAGCCGTCGATCATCGTGACGGTCTTCGGCTCACCCACCTGCTTCGGGGCACCTTTGGTCTCGTGGTTGCCCTCTTGCTTGGTCTCGGGGCCATGGTCTGTGGCCGCGGGCTTCTCGTCCGCTGGCTTGTCCGCCGGCTTGATCGCGATCCGCGTCATCGGCTCGCCGCCGAGCGGGTCCTTGTTGAAGATGGCGAAGCCGGCAAAGGTGATCAGGAACAGGCCGAGCAGAACGGCGAGCAGCTGCATGGCCGTGAACGGCAGCCGCAGCCGGCGTTGCCGGCGCGGCTTGTCCTGTCCGAGCGGGGCGCTCAGATCATCGGCCGTTTCAGTCATGCGCGATCCCGAATCACTGCAAATGACGATACCACGCCGAGGTCAAGCGGCGGCAGGCCGGGAGAGGCCGGGGATGCCACGAGTCCCAAACGAAAAGGGCGGCTCCTGGAGCCGCCCTTGAGGTATCGCGTGATACGCGCGTTGGTTCGCAGACCTAATTCGCCGCCTTGGGCTTGTCGGTCGTGGCCTTGGTGTCGCCGCCGGGCGCGGGCGCGGCCGAGGCGCTGTTCTTGATGCCGTGGAGCAGGTCGCCGGCGAGCTTGAGCGCCTTGTCGTCCTTGGCGTCCGGCGGGACGTAGGATTGCGAGCCGGTCTTCTCGTCGCCGTCGTTCTTGAGATGGCCGCGCAGCGAAGCCTCGCCCTTGGTGTCGGTGCGCGCCTTCAGCTCGTCCGGCACGTCCTGCAGCACTTCGATATCGGGCACGATGCCCTTGGCCTGGATCGACTTGCCCGACGGCGTGTAATAGCGCGCCGTGGTCAGGCGCAGCGCGCCATTGCCGCTTCCGAGCGGAATGATGGTCTGCACCGAGCCCTTGCCGAAGGAGCGCGTGCCGACGATGGTCGCGCGCTTGTGGTCCTGCAGCGCGCCGGCGACGATCTCCGACGCCGAGGCCGAGCCGCCATTGACCAGCACGATGACCGGCTTGCCCTTGGTGAGGTCGCCCGAATGCGCGGTGCGGCGCTGGGTCTCCTCGGCATTGCGGCCGCGGGTCGAGACGATCTCGCCCTTCTCCAGGAAGGAGTCGGAGACGGTGACCGCTTCCTCGAGCAGGCCGCCCGGGTTGTTGCGCAGGTCGATGATGTAGCCCTTCAGCTTGTCGCCGATCTGATTCGAGAGGTTGGCGACCTCGCGCTTCAGGCCTTCGGTGGTCTGCTCGTTGAAAGTGGTGATGCGGATATAGCCGATGTCGTCCTGCTCGACGCGTGCGCGCACCGAGCGGACGCGGATGTTGTCGCGCACCAGGGTGACGTCGATCGGATTGTCCTGACCCTTGCGGATGATCTTGAGCTTGATCTTGGTGTTGACCGGGCCGCGCATCTTCTCGACCGCCTGGTTCAGGGTCAGGCCCTGCACCGCCTCGTCGTCGAGATTGGTGATGATGTCGTTGGCCATGACGCCGGCGCGCGAGGCCGGCGTGTCGTCGATCGGCGAGACCACCTTGATGAGGCCGTCTTCCATCGTGACCTCGATGCCGAGGCCGCCGAACTCACCGCGCGTCTGCACCTGCATGTCGCGGAAGCTCTTGGCGTCCATGTAGCTGGAATGCGGATCGAGGCCGGTGAGCATGCCGCTGATGGCCGATTCGATCAGCTTGGTGTCGTCGGGCTTCTCGACATAGTCGGAGCGCACGCGCTCGAAGACGTCGCCGAACAGATTGAGCTGGCGATAGGTGTCCGCGGTGGCGGCTCGCGCGCTGGAGCCCATGAAGACCGCGCGGGGCTGGGTCACGAACAGCGTCAGCGCAGCACCGGTGGCCGCGCTGAGGAGGATTACTGAAGTCTTGCGCATCATCCGCGAACCTTCTCGCCTTCATTTGCGGCCCACCATGGGCCTGGATCGATTGGAGTGCCGTCCTTACGGAACTCGACATACAGCACAGGTTGACTCGCGTTCGTCGCGAGAATGGAGGCGACTTGAGATGTCGACCCCATCGTCGCGACCGGCTCCCCCGTGAGCACGAACTGTCCGATGTTGACCGAAATACGCTCCATCCCGGCGATCAGGACATGATACCCGCCACCGGCATTGAGGATCAAGAGTTGTCCATAGCTGCGGAACGGGCCGGAATAGACCACCCAGCCGTCACACGGCGTTGTGACCTGGGAGCCGGGCTTGGTTGCCAGCGAAATCCCCTTCTGGACCCCGCCGACCCCGTCGGAACCGCCGAAATCCCTGATCTTGTTACCGTTAACCGGAAGAGGCAGCAGCCCCTTGGCTGAGGCGAATGCGATTGCGGGGGCGGTCCGGGACCGGTCCTTGAATGCGCCCGGGCCCGACTTGGCGCTGGCGGCCGCCTTGGCCTCGGCCTGCTTTGCGGCCTCGGCCGCTTTCTCAGCGGCCTTGGCTGCGCTTTGCAGGTCCTGCTCCATCTTGGTGATCAGGCCCTGGAGATCGCCGACCTGCTTCGAAAGCATGATCGCGCGCGAGTTCTCGGCGTCGAGATCCTTTTCGCGCGCCGCCTGCTGGCGCTGCCGCTCCTCGACCAGGGCGGTGAGCCGGGTCTGGTCGCTGCGGACCCGGTCGCGGTCGGTGGCGAGCTGGTCGCGCTCGGTTGCGATGGTCTTGCGCAAGGCCACGAGCTCGCCGAGCTCGCTTGCGATCTTTTCGGCGCGGCCGCGCAATTCCGGCACCACGGCGCCGAGCAGCATCGCCGTGCGCAAGGATTGCAGCGCGTCTTCGGGCCGCACCAGCAGCGCCGGCGGCGTGCGCCGCCCGGCCCGCTGCAACGCCGCCAGCACCTCGACGATGTCGCCGCGGCGCGAATCCAGCGACGCGCGCATCTCCTGCTCGCGGCCGTTCAGGCTTCGCAAACGCGCTTCGGTATCGTCGATCTTGGTCTCGACCGTGCGCACATTGGCTGCGGTGTCGATCAGCTGCTGATTGAGCTGGGTGCGGTCCTTCCCGAGCGAGGTGATCTCGGCCTTGAGCTTGGCCTGTGCCTCTTCCGCGCTCTTCTGCCTGGCGCGGGCGGCTTCCAGCTCCTGCTCGCGCTGCTTGATGGCTTCGGGCGAGACAGCTGCGGTCTGGGGCGCCGGCGTCACGGTCTGAGCCTGCGCGCGGCTTGCGGCCAAGACGCCTGTGTCCAAGACGCTCGCGATCAGCAGCAGGTTGAGGACAGGCGCTCGCATCGCTTCAGGCAAAGATGCTCGTTGTGGCGCGCATCACGCGCGGTGATAGGGATGGCCGGCCAGAATGGTGGCGGCCCGGTAAAGCTGTTCCAGAAGCATGACGCGGACCATTTGGTGCGGCCAGGTCGCAGAGCCGAACGCGATCGCGAGCTTGGCCTTACGGCGCAATTCGGGCGAAAGTCCGTCCGCCCCTCCGATCACGAAGATAGTATGTCCGGCGCCTTCGTCCCGCCAGCGCGCCAGATGCCGTGCGAATACGGTGGAATCGAGATTCTGGCCGCGCTCGTCCAGCGCCACCAGGATGGACTTTTCCGGAATATGGGCCGAGATCGCCGCGGCCTCCTCGCTCATCCGCGTCGCGGGGTCGCGCGCCCGGCTCTCGGGGATTTCGTGGACAATGAGCTCGCGGAATCCGAGCTTGCGGCCGGCCTCCTCGAACCGCTCGAAATAGCGGTCGGCAAGCTCCCGCTCGGGGCCCTGCTTCAGCCGGCCCACCGCAATGACGGCAACACGCATGATCTCTTCAGGTCGCGTTTTCAACACCGCGCGCATGATGCGCGCGCACGACGCTAGCATGCACGTCAGCCGATCGAAATCGGCCCGATGAGCCTAGATCGCCTTCGCCGCCCCTGGGCCCTGCGTGTACAATCGCTCGAGATTGTAGAACTCGCGGACCTCGGGTCTGAACACGTGCACGATCACGTCGCCGGAATCGATCAGCACCCAGTCGCAATTGGGCAAGCCCTCGACATGGATGTTCTTGATGCCGTTTTCCTTCAGGCTCTTGGTGACGTTTTCCGCGATCGCGCCGACGTGCCGGTTGACCCGGCCGGTGGTTACGATCATGTAGTCGGAGTACGCCGATTTGCCGCGAAGGTCGATGGTGACCGTCTCTTCCGCCTTCATGTCCTCGAGGCGGGAGAGGATCAGGCTCAGCGTCTTGTCGGCGTCGGGTTGCGCCTTCAAGGCCGCAGCTTTGGTCGATGTTTTACGCGCCGGCTTGGCAACCTTGGGTAAAACAGACTTGGACAATACAGATGCGGTCAGGGACCATTCCTTTCACTGTATCGCGAACGCCGAATCCGGCGCCCACCGGTTACACTACATCATGTGGGGTTAAGGGTTTCAATATGCCAGAGAGGTCCGGAGCCCACACGTCCCCATAGTCTGACTCACTTCGTACCTTTCCAGCTCCCGTCCGGGTTCCGCAGGCGCGTCGAGGACAGATTCAGCTTCATTCCGGTCAGAAAAACCCAGGCCGGCGCCGGCTGATCCGCGAGGAGTGCCGCCTTCTTCTCAGGCAGGCGGTAGCGAGCCAGCGCCTTGGCGGCGGGAGAGGCTAGGGCGCGAAAACTCTGCGGCGGACGATCGACCACCGCGATCGGCACCTGGTCGGCGATGCGCCGCCAGTGCTGCCAACGATGGAATTGAGCGAGGTTGTCGGCGCCCATGATCCAGACAAAGCGCAGGCCCGAGAGGCGGCGGCGCAAGGTGTTGATCGTGTCGATAGTATAACGGGTGCGAATGACGGATTCGAGACAGCTCACCTCGATCCTGGGATCGTCGGCGACGTCGCGCGCGGCCTGCATGCGCTCGCCGAGCTCATGCAGCGTGCCGTTCTCCTTCAGCGGATTGCCGGGGGTCACCAGCCACCAGACGCGATCGAGTTGCAATCGCTTCAGCGCGAACTGGCTGATGGCACGATGCGCCTGATGCGGCGGATTGAACGAGCCGCCGAGCAGGCCGATGCGCATGCCCTCCGTATAGGGCGGGACCGCTTGCGCCAGGAAACGCGGCAAGACGAAATTGTTGGTCAATGCCCGCGCCTCGCGACGTTTACGGCCGTGTCTGCCCGGTGCCGTGGACGCGATATTTGAAGCTCGTCAATTGCTCGGCGCCGACAGGGCCGCGGGCGTGGAAGCGGCCGGTGGCGATGCCGATCTCGGCGCCGAAGCCGAACTCGCCGCCATCGGCGAACTGGGTCGAGGCATTGTGCAACACGATCGCGGAATCGACCTCGCCGAGGAATTTCTTCGCCGCAGCCTCATCGGCGCTCACGATCGCATCGGTGTGGTGCGAGCCGTGGGTCTGGATGTGCGCGATCGCGCCGTCGACGCCGTCCACCACCTTCGCCGCGATGATCGCATCGAGATATTCGGTGTCCCAATCGTCCTCGCTGGCGGGCTTGACGCGCGCGTCCGTTTTCTGCACCGCGTCGTCGCCACGCACTTCGCAGCCCGCATCGAGCAGCATCTCGACCAGCGGCTTCAGATTTTTGCCGGCAGCCGCGCGGTCGACCAGCAGCGTCTCGGCCGCGCCGCAGACGCCGGTGCGGCGCATCTTTGCGTTGAGCACGATCGACTTCGCCATGGCGAGATCGGCGCTGGCATCGATATAGACGTGGTTGACGCCTTCGAGATGCGCAAAGACAGGCACGCGCGCTTCCTGCTCGACGCGGGCGACGAGGCTCTTGCCGCCGCGAGGCACGATCACGTCGATGGCGCCGTTCAGCCCTGACAGCATCATGCCGACCGCGGCGCGGTCGCGCGTCGGCACCAGCGTGATCGCAGCCTCGGGCAGGCCGGCTTCGCGCAGGCCTTGCACCAGGCAGTCATGGATGGCACGGCACGAGCGAAAACTGTCGGAGCCGCCGCGCAGGATCACGGCATTGCCGGATTTCAGGCAGAGCACGCCGGCGTCCGCCGCCACGTTCGGCCGGCTCTCGAAGATCACGCCGACGACGCCGAGCGGCACGCGCACGCGCTCGATGGTCATGCCGTTCGGCCGCTGCCAGCTTTCGGTGACGGTGCCGACGGGATCGGCGATGCCGCGCACGATAGCGATGCCCTCGGCCATGCCCTCGACCCGCGCCGGTGTCAGCGTCAGGCGGTCGATGAAGGAGGAGGTGGCGTTGCCGGAGGCGCGGGCTTCTGCGACGTCCTCGGCATTCGCGGCAAGAATGGCGGCCGCGTTGGCGCGGATCGTCCGTTCCATGGCCTCCAGCGCCCGGTTCTTCTGCTCCGGCGGCGCCAGCGCCAGCACGCGCGCGGCGGCGCGGGCACGGGTCCCGAGATCGGACATCAGCGCCAAAAGATTGCTGGTCGGATCGGCATTGCCGTCGACGGCTTTGAGGGGGGCGGCCATTGGAGTTTCAACCTTCTGCTAAGGCGGTGTCCTAGCACGGAAATCCCGCTTTTGCGAAGGGCGGGCAGGGAATGGCAGGGCTTCGCGGCTTGGGACTGGCCCGGACGTCATGGCCGGGCTTGTCCCGGCCATCCACGATCTTTCGCGCGGCAACAGAACGTGGATGCCCGGGACAAGCCCGGGCATGACGGCAGGGGGCTACCCGCCCACCACCAGATCGTCGCGATGGATCATCTCCGCGCGGCCGCTGATGCCGAGGATGGCCATCACGTCCGGGGAGGAGCGGCCCCTGATCCGCTCGGCCTCGTCGGCATCATAGGCGATCAGGCCGCGGCCGATCTCGCTGGTGTCGGGGCCGCGCACGATCACGGCGTCGCCGCGGGCGAACTGGCCCTCGACCTTGATCACGCCGGCCGGCAGCAGGCTGGCGCCGGCGCGTAGCGCCGTCACCGCGCCGGCATCGATCGTCAGCGTGCCCTTCGGCTCCAGCGTGCCCGCGATCCAGCGCTTGCGCGAGGTGATGGGGTTGGCGGGCGTCAGGAACCAGGTGCAGCGGCCGCCATCGGCGATCGCCTGCAGGGGATGCTCGATCTTGCCGGAGGCGATCAGCATATGCGTGCCGCCCGTCGTGGCGATCTTGGCCGCCTCGACCTTGGTGCGCATGCCGCCGCGCGACAGCTCGGACTCGGCATCGCCCGCCACCGCCTCGATCTCCGAGGAGATGCTCTCGACCACCGGAATCAGCTTGGCGTTCGGGTTGTTCTTCGGCGGGGCGTCGTAGAGCCCGTCGATGTCGGACAGCAGCACGAGCAGGTCGGCGCTCGCCATGGTGGCGACGCGCGCGGCGAGGCGGTCATTGTCGCCGTAGCGGATTTCGTTGGTGGCGACCGTGTCGTTCTCGTTGATCACGGGGATGGCGCGCCATTCCAGGAGCTTGCCGATGGTGGAGCGCGCGTTGAGATAGCGGCGGCGCTCCTCGGTGTCCTGCAGCGTCACCAGGATCTGGCCGGCGCCGATGCCGTGCGCCCCGAGCACCTCGGACCAGATCCGCGCCAGCGCGATCTGGCCGACTGCGGCCGCGGCCTGGCTCTCTTCCAGCTTCAGCGGGCCGCGCGGCAGCTTGAGGCGGCTGCGGCCCAGCGCGATCGAGCCGGAGGAGACGACGAGGACGTCGCGTCCTTCCTTGTGCAGCTTGGCCATGTCGTCGGCAAGCGCCGCCAGCCAGGACGCCCGCACCTCGCCCTTGTCCGAATCCACCAGCAACGCGGAGCCGACCTTGACGACGATGCGGCGGAATTGACTGAGTTCGGGGCTGGCCATCATGCGCCTGGACGATCTGCTCTGCGTTGGAAACGGCGGAGCGAAAGAGCAGCGCCGATAGGCCCGCTTTTGCAGCAGGACGATGGCCGGCGCAAGGCGCCCGGCAGGGTAAACGGCCAAGGTCGGCCTTGTCCGGGACGCTGCTCTGGTTCTAATTGATACCAACCAAAATGGGGTCAAAGGGGAAACGCATGGATCGCCGCGAATTCATGGCCGGATGTATCGCTCTGCCGCTGCTGGCGCAGGCGGGCGGGACGCATGCGCAGGCCGGGCTGACCAAGATCATCTTCCCGTTCGCAGCGGGGGCCGGCGGCGACACGCTGTGCCGCCTGATCGCGCAGGAGATGGCGCCGGTGCTGCAGCGGACCATGGTGGTCGAGAACCGCACCGGCGGCGACGGCCTGATCGGCATCAAGGCGGTGAAGGGCGGCAGCCCCGACGGCAGCATGGTGCTGGTGACGACGGGTCCGACCATGTACCTGCTGCCGATGGTGGAGACGACACCGAGCTTCGACACGGCCAAGGATTTCATGCCGGTGTCGCTGCTGGCGCGGTTTGAATTTGCCCTGGTGATCAACCCGGCGGTCGAGGCGGCCGATTTCAAGGGCTTCGTGACGTGGCTGAAGGCGCATCCGGACAAGACCTCGTTCGGCGTGCCGAGCAACGGCACCATTCCGCACTTCATGGGCTCCAAGCTCGAAAGGGACCTCGGTATTCCCCTGACCCGCGTGCCCTATCGCGGCAGCGCGCCGATCCTCAACGACCTCGTCGGCGGTCACATCTCGTTCGGCATCACGACGCTGGCGGATGCGCTGCCGCAGCATCGCGCCAAGGGCGTGAAGATCATCGCCGTGTCGAGCGCCGAGCGTTCGCCATTCGCGCCTGAAGTCCCGACGCTGAAGGAGAGCGGCATCGATCTCGTCGCCGATGCCTGGTACGGCATGTGGCTTCCCGCCGGCAGCCCGCCGGACTTCGCCGGCAAGCTCAGTGCGGCCGCGAGCGCGGCGCTGGCCAAGCCGGAGGTCAAAGAGAAGCTCACCGCGATCGGGCTCATTCCGGTCGGCTCGCCCCCGGACGGATTGACCAAGGAGCTCGCCGCCAACACCGCGTTGTGGCAGCCAATCGTCAAGGCGACGGGCTACAAGATCGAGAATTGAGTCTCCCGCGGCGCCACACACTCAGTCGTCATGGCCGGGCTTGACGAATGGAGAGAGCCTCGCTCCACTCACTCACATCTTCCCGCGTTGCGCGATGCCGTCCTTGATCGCCGCGAGCTCTTTCTCGTCCCAGATGCCGATCAGGACGCCATTCTTCACCTGGAGCTGGTTGTCGGCATAGGCCGCGATCTTCTCGCGCGGGGTGGTGATGTGGCCGCTCGGATGCAGTGCCCAGTCGAACAGCTCGGCCTTCAGACGCGCGATGATGCCGGCGCATTCGGGGTCGTCGCCGCGATCGAGGAATTCTTCCGGATCGGTTTCGAGGTCGTACAGCATCGGGCGGAAGCCGGAGGCGTGGATGTATTTCCAGCGGCCGTCGAACACCATGAACAGGCGGCAGCGTTCGATCGGCTGGTTCAGCTTCAGCCTGACGTCCTGCATGGCGTAGTCGTATTCGGAGAACGCCACCTTGCGCCAGTCCGGCGGGCTCGGCCCGCGCAGCAGCGGCAGCAGCGAGCGTCCTTCGAGGATGTGGCCCGGCACCTTGCCGCCGAAATAATCGACGAAGGTGGGGGCGAGGTCGATGGCCTCGACCAGCGCGTCGCTGCGCGTGCCGCGCGTGGAATCAGCTTCCTTCGAAGGATCGATGATGATCAGGGGAATTTTCGCGGACTGTTCGTGGAACAGGTCCTTCTCGCCCATCCAGTGATCGCCGAGATAATCGCCGTGATCGGAGGTGAACACGATCATGGTCGTCTCCAGCAGATCGCGTTCCTCCAGAAATCTCATCAGCACGCCCATCTGGTCGTCGATCTGCGTGATCAGGCCCATATAGGTCGGGATCACCTTTTCGCGGGCAGCGTCGCGCGCCATGTTGCGGGAGTAGCGCATGTCCATGTAGGCGCCGAACACCGGGTGCGGATTCTGCCGCTCGCGCTCGGAGCGGATCACCGGGATCATGTCGTCGGTCGAATACATGCTGGCGTAAGGCTCGGGCGCGATATAGGGCCAGTGCGGCTTGATGTAGGACAGATGCAGGCACCACGGCTTGCCGTCGGTCTCGGCTTCGGTGATGAAATCCATCGCGCGCCGCGTCATGTAGGGCGTCTCGGAATGCTCCTCCGGCACGCGCGCGGCCTTGTCGGCGTGCACCAGCAGCCAGCCGTTCTGCAAGCTGCCGTCTTCCGCCGCGCCGGAATTGGCCCAATGCTCCCAGGGATTGGTGGCTTCAAAGCCCTGCATGCGCAGATATTCGTCGTATTTCGGACGCGGCCGCCCCGTCGGATGCAGGCCGTCGTCGCGCTCGTAAGGCTCGAAGCCGCATTCGGCGACATGCACGCCGATGATCGATTCCGGGGGAATGCCGAGCGCCTTCATGCCTTCGAGATCGGGCGCCATGTGGGTCTTGCCGACCAGCACGTTGCGCACGCCGATCTTCTTGAGGTGATCGCCGAGCGTGGGCTCGCCGACGCGCAGCGGCCAGCCGTTCCAGTGCGAGCCGTGCGAGCGCATGTAGCGGCCGGTGTAGAACGACATCCGCGACGGACCGCAGATCGGCGATTGCACATAGGCCTTGCTGAACAGCACGCCACGCCTGGCCATGGCGTCGATATTGGGCGTCTTCAGCGTCGGATGGCCGGTGCAGCCGAGATAGTCATAGCGAAGCTGGTCGCACATGATCCAGAGAACGTTCTTCGCGCGCGCCATGCGTCATCCCTGCATTTTCTTGATTGTGTGATGCTGCGATATTGGAGCGGCGAAGACAAGCCGGTGATGCGCGCAGCTGAGGCCGCTCACACCGCTGTCGTCCCCGCGTACGCGGGGACCCATAACCCCAGGGAGTGGTTTGGCGAAGACTAGAAGTTCGGTACTCCAACCGAACTCAATCGCAAGATCACGCGGTATGGGTCCCTGCGTTCGCAGGGACGACAATCACGCCGACCAGGGCTCGGCTTCCGCCGCGCTCTTGGCCTTGGCCGACACCGGGGCCTCGCCGATCACCTCGGCCAACGCGCGCAAGGCTTCCTTGACGCCCTGGCCGGTCACGCCGGAGAGCAACAGCGGCGTCTTCTTGGCGGCGCGCTTCAGCCGCTCCTTCTGCTTCTTGAGCGCGTCCGGCTCGACCGCGTCGATCTTGTTCAGCGCGACGATCTCGATCTTGTCGGTGAGCTGGCCGCCATAGGCGTCGAGCTCCTTGCGCACCGTCTTGTAGGCCTTGCCGGCGTGCTCGCAGGTTGCGTCGACCAGATGCAGCAGCACGCGGCAGCGCTCGACATGGCCGAGGAAGCGGTCGCCGAGGCCGGAGCCTTCATGCGCGCCCTCGATCAGGCCGGGAATGTCGGCCAGCACGAATTCGCGGCCGTCGGCATTCACGACGCCGAGCTGCGGATGCAGCGTGGTGAAGGGATAGTCGGCGATCTTCGGCTTTGCCGCGCTGACCTTGGACAGGAAGGTCGACTTGCCGGCATTGGGCAGGCCGACGAGACCGGCATCGGCAATGAGTTTCAGGCGCAGCCAGATCCAGCGTTCCTCGCCCGGCTGGCCGGGATTGGCGTTGCGCGGCGCGCGGTTGGTCGACGACTTGAAATGCGCGTTGCCGAAGCCGCCATTGCCGCCCTCGGCCAACACGAACTTCTCGCCCACCTTGGTGAAGTCGTGGATCAGCGTCTCGCGATCCTCGTCGAAGATCTGGGTGCCCATCGGCACCTTGAGCACGATGTTCTTGCCGTTGGCGCCGTGGCGGTCCGAGCCCGAGCCGTTCTCGCCCTTCTGGGCCTTGAAGTGCTGCTGGTAGCGGTAGTCGATCAGCGTGTTGAGGCCGTCGGCGACCTCGATGATGACGTTGCCGCCGCGGCCGCCATTGCCGCCGGAGGGGCCGCCGAATTCGATGAACTTCTCGCGGCGGAACGCCACGCAGCCGTTCCCGCCGTCACCGGAGCGGATATAGACCTTTGCTTCGTCGAGGAATTTCATGGGCCATAGGTAGGCCAGGGGCGGGGAAGCGGCAACCCGAACTTGCCCGTGAAAACCAGGAAATTCGGCGAATTTCGCTGCTTGCTTAACCCCACGGGTCGCGCTCTTGCCTCAATTTGGCGATGGCCGGTGCTGGGCGGGCGCATCGCGGGCCGGCAGCAGGGCGCAGCGAAGTGGATGCTGACGGGCCGCCGCAAGGCTTTGGATCTTGTCGCGAAAGGCCAGCGCCTCGCTTCGGGGAAAGATCCCGCAGGAGCCACGCCTGCGCGAATGGGTGGAAAACATGATCGCGGTCGCGCGCTCACGGCTCATTCGGAAGACCTGTTCGAGAACGAAGGTGACGAACTCTGCCGGCGTATAGGGGTCGTTCAACAGCACGAGCTCCAGATAGGGCGGCGCCTCGCCGCTCTCGGTTTCGACGTCCGCGCCCTTGGCGATGCCATGGCTCAAATAGACGAGGGCATCGTAGCGGGTTGCGCCCTGGGCCGTAAGGAAGCGACCGATCGGCTCGTCGAACAGCTCGACCAGCATGTCGGCGCCCGTCACGTCCGTACGTTCGGACAGCTGCGCCTCGTTGAAGGCAGACTGAAGCAGATGACCGAGGCCGGTCGTTGGCTCCGTCGCGCCTGCGGCCTCGATATCCCGCCGCAAGCGCGTCAGGTCGATGCCGCAGGCCCGCATGACTGGCGATGCGTCATCGTCCTCGATCAAGGCGACCAGCAAATCCTGCGGGTCAGGATGCCCGCGACCGCGCACCCGCGCGGCCGACGTCGCGCGCTGGAGCGAACGCTTCAAGGTCTCGGAGCAGGGCGGAAGCAGTGCCATTTCGGGCTTTCGTGGACGGGTGGAGCGTGCACGCGGTTTGTCGGCCCTTGCCTCGCCGCGGTTCACGCTCGCCAGACGGCTTAGCCCGGCCGCTTCCGGATCAGGAATTTCTGCATCCCCTCCAGCACCAGCTCCTTGCGCTGGTTGAACACGGTGCTGCGAAGCGTCACCGTGCCGGTCGTGCGGCCCGGCACCAGCTCGGTGACCTCGAGCGCCGGATAGATCGTGTCGTCGGCGAACACCGGTTTGAGAAACCGGCTCGACTGCTCGAGGAAGCCGACCAGGGAGTCCTCGACCATGAACGGAAACAGGCCGGCGCCGGGCGCGGTGTGGATCAGGGTCTGGAAGCCGTGGGCGAGCAGATGCGGCATGCCGCGGCTGCGGCAATATTCCATGTCATAGTGCACGGGATGGGTGTCGCCGCTCGCGGTCTGGAACGCCGCGAAGATCGCCGGCGTCTGGGTGCGGCTCGGCAGCACGAAGCGTTCGCCGACGACGAAATCCTCAAACCAGCGTTGCGTGGGGATCATGCGATGCTGCGAGGGATCGAAATCGGTCATGCCAGTGCTGTCTGCTCGGGATCGGCTTATCGCTACCGCGGCGCGAAGAGTGCGACAATCCGTTCAATTCGGCGTGGTGGGCTTGTCCGGCGCGTCCACGTCATTAAAACGACCGCTAGCGACCCTAATCGGCCGATTCCTGACGCTCTCTCCCCCGTCATTGCGAGGAGCGAAGCGACGAAGCAATCCAGACTGCCGCCGCTGAGACAGTCTGGATTGCTTCGCTGCGCTCGCAATGACGAGTCACACATTCGAAACTCGTTGCAATGCCCCTCTTCAAGAACCTCTCCGCCTATGACGACCGATCGGCGCGGCTGGCCGGCATTGCGCTCATGGTGCTGTCGATCTTCATGTTCTCGTTCGGCGACGCCATGGGCAAGTTCCTGGTCGGGACTTATTCGGTAGGGCAGCTGCTGTTCCTGCGCGCCTGCGCGGCGCTGCTGTTGCTGTCGCCGCTGATCTGGAAGCAGCGTCACCAGTTCCTGCAGCTGGAGCGGCCGGGCCTGCAGCTGTTCCGCGTCGTGCTGTCGACGCTGGAGGTCGCCGCCTTCTTCCTCGCGACCGTCTACCTGCCGCTCGCCGACGTCATCACCTATTATCTCGCCGGCCCCATCTTCGTCACCGCGATGTCGGCGATCTTCCTAGGCGAGAAGGTCGGCTGGCGGCGCTGGACCGCGATCCTGATCGGCTTCAGCGGCGTCCTGATCGCGCTGCGGCCGTCGGCGCAGACCGTCAGCCTGCCGGCGCTGATCGCGCTCGGCGGCAGCCTGTCCTTCGCGACCTTGATGCTGATCACGCGCAGCCTGCGCAAGACGCCCGACATCGTGATGGCGTCCTCGCAATTCGTCGGCACGTTCTCGCTGGGCGCGGTGCTGTCGGCCTTCAACTGGGTGCCGCCGACGCCAGGCAGTCTCGTGTTCTTCGCGCTGGCCGGCGTCATTTCGGTCACCGCGCTGTTCTGCGTCAACCGCTCGCTGAAGCTGGCGCCGGCCAGCGTCGTGGTGCCGTACCAATATTCGATGATCGTGTGGGCGGTGATCTTCGGCTTCGTCGTGTTCGGCGACGTGCCGTCGATCGCCACGCTCGTCGGCGCGGCGATCATCATCGGCGCCGGGTTCTACATCTATCTGCGCGAGCGGGATCTGGGCCGCGAGAGCGCCGACGTGAACCCGCCTGCGTAAGCCGAATTATTCAGCTGTCGTCCCGGACAAGCGCAGCGAAGCGGAGCGCAGATCCGGGACCCATACCCACAGGGAGTGGTGTGACGAAGATTCGGAGTGGGAGCGTTACCTCACACTCCTGCCTGGGATTATGGGTCCCGGGCTCGCGACTTCGTCGCGCCCCGGGACGACAGCGGAGAATGTGGCGCGCTCTTCGCCCTACCTCATGCGTCTTGCGCTGCTCCAGCTCTTCAGCGAGGCCCACACGCCGCGCGACAGGCGGAAGCAGTCGACCGGCGTCGAGGAGCCCAGCGCCAGGAATCGATGCAGCTGCACGCCGCTCCACTGGAAGCCGCACTTCTCCAGCACGTTGCGCGAGGCGGGGTTGGTGACGCGCGCGCCGGCATGGAGATGCTCGTCCTCGAACTCCTCGAAGAAGAAGTCGATCGCGCCGCGCGCCGCCTCGGTGGCAAAGCCCCGGCCCCAATGCTCGACGCCGAGCCAATAGCCGAGTTCGGCATTGCCTGATGTGGAGCAGTCGATGCCGACCATGCCGACCGGCGCGGTATCGTGCTCGATCAGGAACACGGTCTCGCTGCCGAGCGCGGCGGTGGCGCGGATGAATTCGACGGCGTCGTCCTGCGAATAGGGATGCGGCAGGCGGCGGGTGTTTTCCGCGACGCGGCGGTCGTTGGCGAGCCGGGCGATGGTCCTGACGTCGGCCAGTGTCGGCCGCCGCAAGGTCAGCCGTTCGGTGGCGACGACGCTGGGTCTCGCCTCAGCCAAGGTCACGCTCGAGAAATCCTGCAACATGTCCGGCTCCGTGAAAGTCACTAAGTCAAAGTGAGCAAGTCAAAAGAAAAGGGGAGGCCGGTTTCCCGCCTCCCCTGGAGCCTTCGATCGCGATGATCTGGACTCCGCCGGTTCAGTCGGGACCGGCGGACTCTATTTGATCCACCGTCTATTCAGCAGCCTCTGCGATCGGGAGCACCGATACGAAGGTGCGGCCGTTGGCTTTGGCCTGGAACGCAACACGACCCTCGATCTTGGCGAACAGGGTATGGTCCGTGCCCATGCCGACATTAAGGCCGGGGTGCCAGGTGGTGCCGCGCTGACGCGCAATGATGTTGCCGGGAGTGACGACCTCCCCGCCGAACGCCTTGATACCGAGGCGCTTGCCCTTGGAATCGCGTCCGTTACGCGATGAACCGCCTGCTTTTTTGTGAGCCATGGCTCGTCTCCGAAATCCTGCGTATGTCTAGGTCAATTCCTTGACGGAATCATTTCAAAATTCCTCACGCATCAATTCGTGAACTGGCGTGATCGATTTTATTTATTCGGCGGCTTCCGCTGCCGGCTCCTTCGCGACCTTTTCCTTCTTCGGACGCGGGCCCTTGGTGGGCTTGGCGCCGTCGGTCAGGATCTCGCTGACGCGCAGAACCGTGATCTCGTCGCGATAGCCGCGCTTGCGGCGCGAGTTCTTGCGGCGGCGCTTCTTGAACGCGATGACCTTGGGGCCGCGCTTGTGGTCGAGCACCTCGACCGCGACGGACGCGCCTGCGACCGTCGGAACGCCCAGCACCGGCGTGTCGCCGCCGACCACCAGAACTTCATTCAACTGCACGATCGAGCCGACTTCGCCTTCGATCTTGCCTACTTCGAGAACATCATCCGGCACGACGCGGTATTGCTTGCCGCCGGTTTTGATGACTGCGAACATCGTTCTTTCTCCGTGTTCAATCCCGGCCTCGCGACGGATTGTCCGGGCCGGCTTTTTGTCAGTCGCTACGGGTTTATCTGCGTTTTGTGCGGGTGGGGCTTATCCCCTTGAAAACCCACGCAAAAACAAGCGGCGCGAGAAACGCCCCGCGCCGGCTGTGGGACTTATAGCCGCCAAATGCCAGGAGTCAAGGAAAAGCGGGCGAAAAGCGCCCGGATTTGAAGGATTTGGCCGTGCTGCCGGCCTTCAGCCGAATCTCGATCGGCTTTGCAACAAACCGGTTCCCCCGCCGTTGTCCCGGCCGGAACAGGTAAGCGGGCAAGGGCTCCCATGGCAACGGACGAACTGGTCAAGACGACGACGGGCATCGCCCATCATGGCGCCGAGCGGCTGCCGTCGGTGGACATCGACAGCTTCAACATCGAGATGAAGGACGAGGACGGCTTCCTCGGCGACCGCGCCAGCAAGGGCGCGTTCCGCGACATCCTCGACCGCTGGCGCAAGCCGCTGCGCAAGACCGGCGAGGACCCGTTCGGCAAGGAGCCGTCGGAGAACATCAGCAAGAAGACGCTGGACGCCATCCTGGTCGGCGACGACACCGAGGCCTCCGCGCTGGTGCACAGCGCGATCGAGGATTTCGCCCAGGAGCTCGCTTACGTCACCCGCCGCTTCCTGAAGACAAAAGCCTGGGCCAAGACCGAGCGCATCGTGGTCGGCGGCGGCTTCCGCGATTCCCGGCTCGGCGAGCTCGCGATCGCGCGCGCCGAGATCATCCTCAAATCCGAGGACTTCAAGATCGACATGATGCCGATCCGCCATCACCCCGACGAAGCCGGCCTGGTCGGCGCGCTGCATCTGGCGCCGTCCTGGATCTTCGAGGCCCATGACAGCATCCTCGCCGTCGACATCGGCGGCACCAACATCCGCTGCGGCCTGGTGGAAACGGCCTGGAAGAAGGCCAAGGACCTCTCGAAGGCCAAGGTGGTGAAATCCGAGCTCTGGCGCCATGCCGACGACGAGCCGACGCGCGAAGGCGCGGTGAAGCGGCTCACCAAGATGCTGAAGGGGCTGATCACCGCAGCCGAGACCGACGGCTTCAAGCTCGCGCCTTTCATCGGCATCGCCTGTCCCGGCGTGATCAACGCCGACGGCTCGATCGAGAAGGGCGCGCAGAATCTTCCCGGCAATTGGGAGAGCAGCAAGTTCAACCTGCCGGCGAGCCTGCTCGAGGGCATTCCTGAGATCGGCGAGCACGACACCGCGATCCTGATGCACAATGACGGCGTGGTGCAGGGCCTCTCCGAGGTGCCGTTCATGCAGGACGTCGAGCGCTGGGGCGTGCTCACCATCGGCACCGGCCTCGGCAATGCCCGCTTCACCAACCGCCGCAAGGAGAACAGCAAGGACCGGGATTCCACGGAGAACGGGAAGAAAAAGAGCAAGGCGGACAAGGAGTAACCTTGACCGGTTAGGTTAAGGACCGGATTGCGTTGCGCACCTGCCGCCGCACGCTAGGGTCGAATCGTCGCCTCGCCTGGCCGGCGAAGCCGCCCTTCCTGGCCAGAATTTCAATGAGCGGCATCGGGACCGCCAGTGTTTACCGCGTCTGGCGGTCCCACCCCGTTTTCAGCTCCAGCCGACCCGCCGAAAGAATCCCGCGATCTCCGCGGCGGCGCGATCCGGATCCTCCCGATGCGGGAAGTGGCCGACGCCGGGAAACATCTTGAGATCGAGCGCGCTGAACGTCTCCCCCAGCCGGTCCGTCCACGCATAGGGAAACAGCGGATCGTGCTCGGCCCAGCGCACGCAGGCCGGCACCGCGATCGGCGCCAGCTTGGGCGCCTCGCCCTTCATCATCGCGACCCGTCCGGCATGCGAGGCCCGGTAATGCGCAAAGCCGCCGGCGAGGTTGCCGTCTCTGAAGAAATTGTCGGCGAAGGCGTCGAGCACGTCGTCGAAGGCGTCTTTGCGGTGCGCCCAGCCCTTCAGGAAATGGCCGATATAGAGCCGGCAGCTCTCCCGGCTCGCACCGACGAGCGGCACGGCCATCTCCATCTGGTGGAAGGACTGGTACCAGATGTGATTGAGCCGATCGGGCGCCGCCATGCGCGGCCCGATCCCGGGATAGACGAAATCGAACAGGAACAGCCCGGCGAGCCGTTGAGGCGCCCGCCGCGCCAAGGGCTGCATCACGGCGCCGCCGACGTCATGGCCGACCACGCCGAATCGCTCGATGCCGAGGGCGTCCATCAGCGCCAGCATGTCGGCGGCATGGCCGTCCGGCCCGTAAGGTCCGTCAGGCTTGTCGCTGTCGCCGAAGCCGCGCAGGTCCGGCGCGATCAGGCTGAAGCGGTCGGCGAGGCGCGCCATCACCGGCTCCCAGGTCAGCCAGAATTCCGGCCAACCATGCAGCAAAAGCAGCGGTTTGCCCTTTCCAGCGCGAACCAGGTGGAAATCGGCGCCATTGGCCGGGATCGTCAGGTGCTCCATTGCAGTTCCTCCCGAGGCCGGGGCGAGGGGCGAAAAGAGGCAGCGGATTTTCCCCTTTCGCGCCTTGTCTGGCCCGCCATCCTCGCCTATTAACGCCCCCAACCACAGGGGCCCTGCCTCTATATGGCGCCTTCAGGAGAGGTGGCAGAGTGGTTGAATGCACCGCACTCGAAATGCGGCATAGGTGCAAGCCTATCGGGGGTTCGAATCCCTCCCTCTCCGCCAATGATCAGACTGTGCCCAAGAAAATCCCGTCAGGATCAGCCGGCGAGGTCACCCTGACCGCTCCGTGAGCACCGCTCGCGCCGTCGCCACGAACGCCTGCGCCGCCGGCGACAGCGTTCGGCCCTGCCGTTGCAGCAGGGACACCGGTCGGGTAATGGCCGGGCGCACCAGCGGCTTTGCGATCAGGTTCGGAAACTGGTCGGCCGGCAGCATCGTCGCGGGTAGGATGGCGAGGCCCAGGCCTTGGGCTGTCATGGCGAGCGCGGTGTTGATCAGCGTCACTTCATAGGTTGGCGAGAGACGCTTGCCCTGCGCGCCCAACGCCTGATCGATCTGCATGCGGATCCGTGTCTCGCGCCGCATTGCGATCGTAGGCAGCTGCGCCAGCTCGTCCCATGTGAGGGAACGCCGCGCGGCGAACTCGGTGGTGCGGCGGCCGATTGCGCTCAAGCGCCCGCGCGTTAGCGTCTCGATCGTCATCTCCGCGAACTCACCTTCCACGCTGCCGATTGCGAACTCCGCGTCGGTTGCGATCAGGCGCGGCACGAGATCGTCGGCAGCGACATCGCGCATGTCGATCTCGATGTCGGGATGGGTCGCGCGGAATGTCGCGAGCACCAGGGGCAGCAGCGCCGATGCGGCGCCGGCTGACGCGACGAACGCGACGCGACCGGCGCGCGCTTGCGCGAGGTCGCGCATGCGCCGCGACAGGCCCAGCGCATCGCTCAGCATCCGTTCGGCGGCGTGAAATGCTTCATGGGCGGCCAGCGTCGGTTGCACCGACCGCGTCGAGCGGTCGAACAGTTTGACGCCGAGCTGGCTCTCGAGCTGTTGGATCAACAGGCTCGCCGCCGATTGCGTGATGCCGAGCTCGCGCGCCGCCCGCGTGATGCTGCGCGTGCGGTACACGCCGGTGAAGGTCCGTAGCTGCCGCAGGGTGACATTCATATGCAAAACTCATGAATTGATGAGTTCTTTCTGTCTTATCTCATAAACGACCCTGCAATAAAATGCATGCTGCGCGCACGACGAATCCGCGGCTGCCAAGGGGATGAAACGAGCATGAGGACACAGGTGCTGGTCGTGGGCGGCGGGCCCGTGGGTTTGACCGCGGCCATGGATCTGGCTTCGCGCGGGATCGACGTCGTGATCGCCGAGATCCGCCATGCCGGCGATCCACCTAGCGTCAAATGCAACCACGTCTCGGCGCGCTCGATGGAGATCTTCCGAAGGCTCGGCGTCGCCGCCAAGCTGCGCGAGGCGGGACTCCCGGCGGACTTTCCCAACGACTGCGCCTATCGGACTACAGCGACCGGCATCGAACTCTGCCGCATCGATATTCCCTCGCGCGCGCGTCGCTACAGCGCAACCGGCGGCCCCGATACCTGGTGGCCGACGCCCGAGCCGCCGCACCGGATCAACCAGGTTTATCTCGAGCCGATCCTGTTCAATCATGCCGCCGCGCAGCCGCGCATCACCATTCTCGCGCGCACGGAAGTCGTGTCGATCGAGCAGGATGACGATCATGTGGTCGTGCTGGCGCGCGACCTCGACAGCGGAAGCTCGCTGCGCATCGACGCCAGCTTCGTGATCGGGTGCGATGGCAGCCGCTCGCTGGTTCGCAAATCGATCGGCGCCAGCCTGTCCGGCACGCCCGTGATCCAGCGCGTGCAATCGACCTTCATCGAGGCGCCGCAGCTCAAGGAGCTGATGGGCGCGCACAAGCCGGCCTGGATGGTGCTTTCGCTCAACCCGCGACGCTCCGGCACCACCGTTGCCATCGACGGTCACGACCGCTGGCTGATCCACAACCACCTCAAGCCCGACGAGCCCGAATTCGACTCGGTGGATCGCGACTGGTCCATTCGCGCCATCCTCGGCGTTGACGAGCGCTTTGAATATCGTGTGCTCAGCAAGGAGGACTGGGTCGGGCGGCGCCTGGTGGCCGATCGCTTCCGCGATCGCAGGGTCTTCATCTGCGGCGACGCCGCGCATCTGTGGATGCCCTATGCGGGCTACGGCATGAATGCGGGCATCGCCGACGCCGTCGACCTCTGCTGGCAATTGGCGGCGCATCTGAACGGCTGGGCGCCGGCGTCGATCCTCGATGCTTATGAAGCGGAGCGCCAGCCCATCACCGAGCAGGTGTCGCGCTTTGCGATGGACCACGCAATGAAGATGATGGCGCAGCGCGGCGGCGTCTCGGCGGAGATCGAGGACGACACGCCCCGCGGTCAAGCGGCACGCGCCGCGCTGGCAAGGGCGGCCTACGATCTCAACGTCCAGCAATATTGCTGCGCGGGATTGAATTTTGGCTACTACTACGATGCCTCGCCGATCATCGCCTATGACGGCGAGACGCCTCCGGCCTACACGATGGGAAGCTTCACGCCTTCCACCGTGCCGGGCGCCCGCGCGCCGCATCTGTTCCTGCGCGACGGACGATCGCTCTACGACGCCTTCGGGATCGGCTACACCTTGTTGCGGCTCGACCCGACGATCGACGTGGCAGCGCTGAGATCCGCAGCGGAGACACGGGGCATGCCGCTGGCGTTGGTCGACGTCGCGCCGGATGAGGCAAACGGGGCTTATGCCGAAAAGCTGGTGCTGGTGCGGCCCGACCAGCACATCGCCTGGCGTGGGCAGGCGGCGCCCGAAGATGCGCTGGGCTTGTTGGCGCGACTCACCGGCGCGGCGGCGTAGAGAATATCAAGCTGCCTGACGACGCCGCCAGGTGGCTCACAAAACGCATCGAGGAGGAGACCGTGTTTCGCACTGCAAGGCGCCGCATCCTGGCCGTACTGACGGCCGCGACTTTCGTCGGGCTACCGCTGGAGGCCGTGAAGGCAGCCTATCCGGAGCAATTGATCAAGATCATCGTGACCTTTCCGCCCGGCGGCAGCGCCGACACCGTCATCCGCGCGCTCGAACCTTTGGTCGCCGCCGAGCTCAAACAGAGCCTGGTCATCGAGAACCGCGCCGGAGCAGGGGGCAACATCGGCATGGCCGCGGTCGCGCAGGCAAAGCCGGACGGCTACACGCTCGGCGTGGCGCCGGCGGGTGTGCTGACGGTCAACCCGTATCTCAATTCGTCGATGCCGTTCGAGCTGAAAGATCTCGCGCCCATCACCCTGCTCGCGGAAATCCCCTTCGTGCTCGTCGCCGCCGCCGATATTCCCGCGCACAACATGGCCGAAACGGTCGCGCTCGCCAAGGCCAAGCCGGGCGCACTGTCGATTGGACATGGCGGCAATTCGACTGCGATGCATTTGACTGCCGCGCTGTTCACGCACAAGACCGGGATCGCGATGGAGCTGGTCCCTTATCGCGGCACGGCCCCGGCGACGGTCGACGTTCTTGCGGGCCATATTCCGTTCGCGGTGCTCGATATCCCGGCATCGCGGCAATTGATCCTGGAGCGCAAGCTTAACGCGATCGGCGTTTCCTCAGCGCGCCGCCTTTCGTCCTTGCCCGATGTGCCGACCCTCGCGGAGAGCGGCATTGCAGGCTTCGAATCTGTTGGTTGGTTCGGGCTCGTTGCTCCCGCGGGCACGCCCGCCGATGTCATCGGCAGGCTGAACGAGGCCTTCACGAAGGCGCTGAAGGATTCGTCGGTGGCCGAGAAGATCAGGACGCTCGGCGCAGAGCCAGCGCCGATGTCGCCCGAACAGTTCGCCCGGTTCATTCAGGACGAAAGCGCAAAATGGGGCAAGCTCATCAGCGAGGCCGGTATCAAGGCGAACTAGTCGCCATGCGGCCGCAGTCTTGCTAGCGGAGGCGTTGCACGGCAACCGACAACTCGTTACCCCCCAGCCGGGACGATGATAGATTGAACCCACTCCCCGCCCGCTCCGACCCAGCAATGCCCCCGCCCCCCGGCGGGACCGAGGTAACCACACCCAATGTTCGACAAGACCTACCGCGACCGCCTCGAAGCCGATCTGGCGCGATGGGAGGCTGACGGCGTGATTGCGCCGGCGTCGGTCGCTGCCATTCGCAATGCGCTGCCGCCGCTGCCTGCGGGCATCAACATCGCCGTGGTTGTCGGCATCGTCGGCGGTCTGTTGATCGCGGCCGCGTTCCTCGCCTTCGTGGCCGCGCACTGGACCGAGATCGCGCGGCTGCTGCGGTTCGCGATCCTCATGGCCGGCATGGTCGTAACAGGTGCACTCGGCGCCTGGTTCGCCGTAAAGGGCCGCGAGGTTCTTGCCGATCTCTGCGCCAGCGTGGGCGCGATCATCTTCGGCGCGGGCATCGCGCTGGTCGGCCAGATGTATCATCTCGGCGAGGATTTTGCCGGCGGCATGCTGCTGTGGTCGATCGGCGCCTTCGCCGCCGCGCTGCTGACCGGCTCGCGCGGGGCGCTCGCGGTCGGCCTCGTCGCTGCCGGCATCTGGACCTGCATGCGGAGCTACGATTCGCCCGACGTCCTGCATCTTTCGTTCGTGCCGGTCTGGCTGCTCGCAGCAAGCCTTGCCTTCGCGTGGAATTCCCGCGTCGCGGCCCATCTCGTCGCGCTCGCGGTGCTGCCGTGGTGGATCGCGACCTCGCTGCGCTTCGAGCTCGACGGCGCCCAGCCGTCCTTCGTGCTCGCCAACGGTGCGGCCCTGCTGTTCGGCGCCGGGCTCGCGATCGCCGCGACGCCCTCGCCGCGGGCGCAGCGGCTTGGCACCGTGCTGTCGATCTACGGCGCGTTCGCGCTGGCCGCTGTCGCTTTCCTGGAGGTGACGACGGTCGACGACATCATTCACTTGCGGACGACGCGCGCAGCGTCCGGCCAGCCGCTGTGGGCGATCCTGTGCGGAGCATCGGGGGTGATCCTCGCCCTCGTCTCCGCCACGCTCACCAAGCGCAGAGGTGAAATCCTTGCCGCCGGCGCGATCGGGCTGGTGCTGCTCGCCGCGCCGGTCTGGCCGGTCGCCCCGGCCGGCGAGCCGTGGCTGGCTTATGCCGCGCTGCTTTGCGCCATGCTGTGCCTCGTCGTCTCCGGCGTGCTCGACGACGTCCGTCCGCGCATCGTCGCCGGCTGGCTCGGCATCGCCGGCGTCATCGCCGGCATCACCTGGGCGGTGAAGGGCTCGCTGCTCGCCCGCTCGGCGTTCCTGGCGGCGGCCGGTGTCGTCGCCGTCGCATTCGCAACGGCGCTCAACCGCGCGCTGCCGAGGAGTGCACGATGAGCCAGCTGGTTACGTCCTTATCTGCGCTCTGGCAGCGTATCCCGAAAGCCGTGCTGTTCGGTGTCGCCGTCCTGGTGCAATGCCTGCTGCTGATGCTGATGGTCGCCGACCGCGTGCAGATCCTGCGCGAAGGGGTCGAGGTGACCTTGCAGACGCAGCCGGTCGATCCGCGCGATCTCCTGCGCGGCGACTATGTCGTGCTCCGCTACGACATCTCGGAAGTGCCGGCCGGCGCGCTCGCCGGCAAGCCGGCTGAGGCTCGCAATCCGACCGTGTTCGTCAAGCTCGCGCCCAATGCCGAGGGCCTTTACACGGCCGTTTCCGCGCATGCGGAGCCGGTGCCGGTCACCGCGCGCGAGGTGCTGATCCGCGGCCGCGTCAGCTATTCCTGCGGATCGAACGTCCGCGCCTTCTGTGACAAGCTGACGATCAAATACGGTCTCGAAAGCTATTTCGTGCCGGAAGGCGAGGGCGGCAAGCTCGAGCAGGCCCGCAACCAGCAGAAGCTGCGCATCGTCGCCGCCGTGCTGCCGTCAGGCCGCGCCGCCATCAAGCGGCTGCTGCTCGACGGCGCGCCGGTGTACGAGGAGCCGCTGTATTAGAGCAGCGTGGCTTGAGGTTGAACCGATTGCCGCAGGGTCGTTCACCTCTCCCGCTTGGCTTGCGGGAGAGGTCGGCGCGTCCGGGCGATGCGAAGCATCGTCCCGCGCGCCGGGAGAGGGCTTTCTCCTCTTGGGGATTGTCCCATTGAGGAGACACCCTCTCCCCAGCCCTCTCCCGCAAGCGGGAGAGGGAGTGCACCTCCGTCATCGCGGCAATCAAGCCCGTCATTTCGCTGCCGCCTTCAGCGCCCGCCGCAGCACGTCCCACACAAGGGGATCGTTCATCTGCGCCACGTTGAAGCGCATGAAGTGCGAGGCGGTCTGCGACACGCTGAACACGTTGCCGGGCGCCAGCACCAAATTGTCCTCGAGTGCCGCGCGCGCGACCTGGGCGGCGTCCTGGCCGCCCGCAAGGCGGCACCACAGGAAGAATCCGCCACGCGGCATCAGCCAGGGTTCGATGCCGATTGCCCCAAGCTTTCGCGCGACATTCCGGCGGGCGCTCGCGAGCTTTTGCCGGAGCTCGTCCATGTGCTTGCGATAGCCGCCGCCGGCCAGCACGTTGGCGATGATCTCGGTCGCGACCGGGCTCGGGCCGCCAAAGCTGGTCGCGACCTGGAGGTCGACGAGATGCTCGATCCAGTCGGCCCGCGCGGCGATGTAGCCGCAGCGTACCGAGGCCGACAGCGTCTTGGAGAAGCTGCCGATGCGGATCACGCGATCGAGCCCGTCGAGCGCGGCAAGCCGCGGCGAGCGCTCCGGCTCGAGGTCGCCGAAAATGTCGTCCTCGATGATGGTGAGGTCGTGCGCGGCGGCCGCCGTCAGCAGCCGGTGCGCCGTCTGAAGCGACAGCGTCGCACCGGTCGGGTTGTGCAGGGCCGAATTGGTGATGTAGAGCCTGGGACGCTCGGTGCCGAGGATCTCCTCGAAGCGCGCGACGTCAGGGCCCGTCAAGGTATAGGGCACGCCGACGATCCTGGCCTGATGCGCCCGCAGCAGCGCGCGAAAATTGAAGTAGCAGGGATCGTCGACCAGCACGGTGTCGCCGGGACGGAGCAGGAAGCGGCAGACCAGATCGGCGCTTTGCGTGCCCGAGCCCGTCAGCATGAGCTGATCGACGGAGGCGGGAACCGCATCCTCGGCAAGGCGTGCGAGCAGCAGCCGGCGCAGCACAGGTCCGCCGCGCGTGCTGCCATAATCCGTGAGCAGATGCGTTTCGGTTCGCGCCAGCGCACGGACGGCGCGGCGCAAGCCCGCCTCGGGCATCCAGCCCGGCGGCAGCCAGCCGCAGCCGGGCTTTGCCACGGCGGCGTCGGCGTCGAGCGATTGCCTGGACACCCAGAACGGATCGACCTCCCGGTCGCGCCGCGGCCCGGCTTCGGCCAGCGCCAGCGGCGGCATCATCGTCGGCGCGACGTAGAAGCCCGAGCCGCGGCGGGCGCGGATCAGGCCCTCGGCGGCGAGGCGGTCATAAGCTTCCACCACCGTGGAGGGCGAGACGTCCATCGCCGCGGCGAGGCTGCGGATCGAGGGCAGGCGGTCGCCGGCACCGAGCGCGCGGCCCGCGACCTTGGCCCGGATCGCGCTCATCACGTCGATGGTCCGCGTGCCGCTGCGACCTCTGGTTTGCGCCTCGCTGGCCAAAGTGTATCACCTTCCATACCCACACAGTTCTGCGCGATTGTACTGGATTGTCACTGGTCCCGCCACCGCCGAAGGCCGAGAGTCGCGCCTCCGGAGAATGGGACGGACATGCAATCTGCGGGCAGCGGCTGGGGCAACGGACTTCTCGGCGTCGTCATCTTCAGCGGCTCCTTGCCGGCGACGCGCGTCGCGGTCGGCGGCTTCTCTGCGCTGTTCCTGACGTCGGTGCGCGCGGTGATCGCGGCGCTGATCGCTCTCGCCGTGCTCGGCCTGCTCCGTCAGGCCCGGCCGCAGCGCAACGATCTCGCTTCCCTCGTCATCGTCGCCGTCGGCGTCGTGGTCGGCTTTCCGCTGCTGACCGCGCTCGCGCTCCAGCACATCACGTCCGCGCATTCGATCGTCTTCATCGGCCTTCTGCCCTTGTCGACGGCGATCTTCGCCGTGCTGCGCGGCGGCGAGCGGCCGCAGCTGCTGTTCTGGCTGTTCGCCGGTCTCGGCAGCGCGACGGTGGCGGGCTTCGCCTTGTCCGGCGACGGATCGGCCTCGCTGACCGGCGATCTCTTGATGGTTGCCGCAATCGTCCTGTGCGGGCTCGGCTATGCCGAAGGCGCGGCGCTGTCGCGCCGGCTCGGCGGCTGGCAGGTGATCTCCTGGGCGCTCCTGCTCGCGCTGCCGCTGATGATCCCGGTCGCGCTCCTGACCTGGCCGCCATCCTGGAGCGGTGTCGGCGTGCCCGCCTGGATCGGGCTCGCTTACGTCTCGATCTTCAGCATGTTCGTCGGCTTCATCTTCTGGTATCGCGGCCTCGCCCTCGGCGGCATCGCGCGCGTCGGCCAACTGCAGCAGCTCCAGCCGTTCTTCGGCCTCGCGCTCGCAGGGCTTCTGCTGCACGAGCCCGTCGCCTGGAGCATGATCGCCGCGACCATGCTCGTGGTCGCCTGCGTCTTCTTCGCGCGGCGATTTGCGTGAGGCCCGTGCCTCACGGCTACTCCATCACCGTCTTCGTCAGCGTCGAGCGGGCGAATTTCTTCAGCGGCATCGGCTTGCCGAACAGGAAGCCCTGCACGAAGTCGAAGCCGAGCTCGTTGGCGGCGACGAGGTCGGCGCGGCTCTCGACACCTTGCGCCACCGCGCGCGCGCCATAACCCTGCGCGAGCTCGACGATGTGACGGCACACCGTGCGCTTGAGCCGATCGTTGCCGCTGCCGGTGACGAACTGGCGGTCGGCCTTCAGCTTGACGAAGGGAATTCGGTCCAGCTCCATCAGCGCCGGCCAGTTGGCGCCGAGATTGTCGATCGACAGGCCGATATTGTGCAGACCGACCTCGCGCGCGACCTCGGTCAGGAGGTCGAGTTCGCGGATCGCCTCCTCGCTGTCGATCTCGACCGTCAGGCCGCCGAAAGCCGGATGCGTCGGCACGCGGCGGCAGAGATCGCGCACCGCCTGCGGCTCCCTGAGATAGGAGGCGGGAAGATTGATCGACAGATCGACCGGGCTCTGCTGTTCCAGCAGATAGTGCCAGTCCCGCATGGCGCGCTCGATCACGAACTCCGACAGATCGCGCAGATGCGGATCGTGCGGCTCCGGAATGAAATAGGCCGGCGGCACGACGCCCCAGGTCGGATGCCGCATCCGCACCAGCGCCTCGGCGCCGCTGCGGACCAGCGTGCGCGCGTCGATCTTTGACTGGTACCACAGCTCCAGCCAGCCGGCATGCAGCGCTTCGCCGACATGGACGGCCGGGCTCGGCGCCGGCTCCTCCGGCAGCAGCATCGCCACCCGCTCGCGCAGCGTCTCCGCGGCAAAGGGCGTGGTCAGCGGCGGCAGCATGGCCAGGCCATATTCCTCGCCGACCTGCCGCACGGCCCTGACGACGATCGATTCGCGCGCGCCGACCGCCAGAACCTTCCCGGCAAAGCCCTCACGCACCAATATCTCCAGAAACCGTCCCGGCTCAATGCCGTCGGTGGCGACGCCGAGCAGGATCAGATCCGGCAATTCGGTGGCGAGCACCGTCTGCAATTCGTCCGCGCTGGCGCATTCGCTGGTGACGAAGCCAAGATCCTCAAGCACTTCGCTGAGGAAGGCGCGCAAGTGACGCTTGCTGTCGGCCACGCAGGCGCGCGGCGTCACCTTTCGTCGTCCGAAGGTCACAGGCCTCCGGCCGACGAGTTCAGTCATCCCATCGTTCATTTGCACCACTCCCGTTCCGTGACGGTTTCATAAACGGCGAGCGTGGGTTCAAATAAGGAGAGCTTCACTTCGTTGTTGAATTATTTGAGTAACGTTAAACCCTGCAACTCGAGCTAATTTTTCGACAATCTGTTCGAAAAGAATTTGCATACCCTGGCACCGCAGGCGCAACGACGCGCCAGCGTTTGCAAAATCTCTCGCACGCGATCGCGAGAGCGTCTGTTCGTCGACGGACGCGGGCGGCGATGAGGCGGTGTGCCCTTTCGAGGCATAATCGATGCATCGGAAGATTAATCGTAGGCGCTCCTTCGGAAGCCGCGGCCGGCGGCGCTCGACAAGGACGGTGACAGGACCGCGTCGTCCGCGGTGGTGCGGTCAGATCCGCCCGATGCTGGTGCGTGGCGAGTGACAGCGAAGCTGAAAGGACCCGCATGCGCGTGGAGCGGGCATGTTTCGCTGACGCTCGCGATGGTTCTGCGACAACGCGGCCGCGGCTGCGGCCGCGGATGTGAAGCGGATCACACGCGTATTGCCGCACTTGCGCTATTGCTCCGCGCAGCCGGTGGTGGGCTGTCGAGGATTGCGACAAATGACGACACGGCGAATGATTTACTGGTGGTTCAGAATCGTGATGTCAGGGCGATTTCTCGATCGCTTCCTGTGCCTGCCGCGCGCGCAATAGGCGCAAGATCAGCTCTGCCCGATCAATTTGCGAAACGCCGCGGCGCCGTCGTGCACCACGTCGCGTCCCTTCCAGGCCAGATAAGTCAGCTTGCCCGAGAGCGTGTCGTGGCTGCGCAATCGACGCGATCCGAGGATGTGGCCGACATTGGACGGGAAGCGGCTCACCTCGGCCGAGACCAAGCTCGCGATCGCGTCCATCAATTGCTGAAGGCGGACGCCCCATTCGCAATGCTCGATGCCGTCGATGCGCACCTTGAGCGCATATTCGGTGTCGTAGATCTCGGCGAGCAGGTCGCGGGCGATCAGCACCCGGTTGTGCCGGAGCGCGATACGAAGCGCGAGGCGCTTGTCGTCGAGACGGTCGAGCACCATGTGCACGACGCAGGCATAGGGCGCGGCGGCGACATCACTGGCGCTCTTGCTCGCGGCAGCCTTGGTGGCGAGACGCACCAATTGCCAGGACGTCGTCAGGCGCCTCGCCACCAGCGCCAGCGCGAAGGGCAGTGCCTCGGGATGGGCCTTCTTGAAGGCGTCGAGCTGTGCGGTGACCTGAACCACCTGGCCGTCGTCGAACCTCGCGATCTTCTCGGGCAGCTTTTCGTTGAACTTCGGCAGCGCATCGCCGGCGCGCAGCACATGCAGCATCTTCCTGACGTCGTCGAAGGCGCTGCGCGAGGCCGTGTATTGCGCGAGCTTGCCGCGGGCGAACTCGGTGCTGTCAGCCGAAGCGAAGGTGCTCTCGAGAACCTTGACGACCTTGGTCTGGAACGTCGAGGCGATCTTCAGGACCTCCTTCTGGTTGTTCACGGCGACCTGCTCGTTGATCGCCTTGATGTAATCGCGTGCCATGGTCGGCAGCAGGTCGCGGCAGATCCATTCCCAGATCGGCGTGAGGGTATTGCGCGAGATCCGTCCCATGTTGGCGTGCTCGGGCGCGCCGTCGATCAGCAGCAGCTCGAGCGGGGCAAAGAAGTAGCGCGAAGGGCTGGTGGCGCGCGCCTGGGTCGATCCGTCCTTGCGAAATTCGGCGCGCAAGCGGGACTGGATGTCGCCCGAACCCGGCATGTCGATGCCGCACAGCTCGAGCCGCTCGAGCTCGCTGAGCAGACAGCTGCGCGACAGCGGCGTCAGCCTCTGCAAGAATTCCGACAGCCGATCGATCTCGTTCATGGCACGCAATCTTTCGCAGCATTTCCCGCGGGCGTGCAGGCCCAATGCGTGGAGGCATTTGCGCGCTCTCAACCTCGCCAAGAGAAGCAAGTCGCCGTTAATTATTCCGTAAAAACCGGGGGCCCCGGGGTCGGGCCCGGGCGAATATGGCCCGCCTGCTACCGGAATTCGGCTGGAATTCAACCTTCGCGGGGGCGGCCGCAACCCCGCACAAGCACAAATTGTGCCGGCGCCGCCATTTTAGCGCAAAACTGCCGAAATCACCGTAGTCTTACGGAGCAAAAAGTTAACCACAGACCGCCCCCGGTTCCGCTAGATGAGTGACATGGGGTCACAGAATGATACGGCGACCGATTCGCGGCCGTCGGAATGGTACGACAGCAGCGCTGCTCCAGCTGAAGAGCTCGATTTCGCCCGCCTGAGCGCCGCCCGGGCTAAGGCGGCCGACGAAATGGCTGCTGCCATCGCCCGCGAGCTCAACGGCCCCCTGACTGCGCTGCTGCTCTACATGGGCGAAATCAAGCATCACAGCGATCAGCTCGCGCCGGTGACCGGCGACCGTGCCTATTTGCAGCGGGTGGTCGAGAATGCGCTGGCACAGACCGAGCGCGTTTGCGGTCTGGTCAAGCAGCTTGCCGGCCCCGACAAGGGCGGCCTGCCGGTCCCGTCCAGCGTCGCGGACGCGGACACGAAGGCCCTGCGCACACAGCAAGCCCCGCGCGTGCCGAGCGCCGAGCTCCTCGGCCTGTCGGGCCAGAAGCGCCTCACCAAACGGGAGCGCGAGGTGCTGAGGCTGATCAGCGAAGGATACTCGAACAAGCAGGGTGCGCTTCGGATGCAGATCAGTCCGCGCACCTTCGAGAGCCATCGTGCCGAGGCGATGCGCAAGCTCGGTGCGCGCAACACCGCGGACCTGGTCCGCGCGGCACTGCTGCATTCAATCGACTGAGGGGGCCGCCGGTGGCGGCCCGGGCTCGGCGAAACCCGGTCGCGCTCAGAAATAGTCTTCGGCGAAGGGACGCGCGCGCGAGGCGGGGCGCAGCGGCTTGATCTCTTCCTTTGGCTCGTTCGGGATGATCGTGATGGTCCAGCGGGGCGGCATGCTCGATTCCTGCTCCAGCACCGAACGCACAAAGCCCGTCACCGTCGAGTCGCCAGCCTTCACCGTTGCCATCCGGCCGTTGAACTGTGCGATGCGGAAGCGGCGAACCTCTTTCTGGTCCGCAGTTTCAAAGGTGAACATGGAAAACCCTCCTGGTTTGCCGCGACTATCGCCACCTATGATTAGCCATCTCTAAAAATCCCAAGCCGTAGAAGTACGGCGGGAATACACGCGTGAGTGGTCAGCGCGGCTCCTGCACGCGCGCGGCGGCATGGGCCGCATCCATCAGGTCCAGGAGATCGCGGAATTCAACATCGCCGAGTCTCTCCGCGGTCTGCTCCAGCGTCAGCGCCAGCGCCGCGAGCCTGACATAGCCGAACGTTCCGGCCGCGCTCTTCAGCGAATGCGCTTCGCGCGCGATCCTGCCATGGTGCTGCGCGAGCGAAAGCGTCCGGAACAGTTGCAGGCGCGCGGAGGTCTCGCTCCAGAACACCTCGCGCACTTCACGGGCCCCGTCCTCGCCGATCTCGCGCACCAGCGCTTCGTATGCGCGCGGCTCGCGCGCGGGCTCGGCATCAAGCGCCTTCTGCGCGGGCGCGACGGTGACGTCAAACATGGTCCTGCTGCCTTGATCACGGGTCATCTGTCGCGCGGTACGTCCCGGCGCGAGGGTAATCCCATCTCTAAGGCACTCGAATTTCAGTTCCGGTAGCAGGACATGAGGTGTTTGCAGGCCGGCATTAGCCGGCGGTTCACCATGCGAGCCGGGTCAGTGCGCGCCGAGCAGCCGGTCGTACTGCGCCTTCACGATGGCGTAGCATTCGCAGGCCGTCTGGCGCAGGCCGTCGAGGTTGACGATCTGGATGTGCCCGCGGCTGTAATGGATGAAATTGGCCTGCTGCAACGTATTGGCGACCAGCGACACGCTGTTGCGCCGCGCCCCGATCATCTGTGCCATGGCCTCCTGGGTCAGCAGCAGCCGGTAATCGCCGGACAGGTCATGCGTGTGCAACAGGCAGCGCGCCAGCCGCGCCTCCACCGGATGGGCGGCGTTGCAGCCCGCGGTCTGCTGGACCTGGGCGTAAACCGCCAGCCCGTGGCGCGTCAGCAAGGTGCGCAGGGTGCTGCTCTGGTCGGCGGCGATCCGCAGCCGGTCGAGATCCATCACCGACGCAAGGCCTGGAATCAGCACGAGGGCGGTGTTCAACGCGCACGCATCGCCCATGGTCGAGAGCGTTCCGAGCAAGCTGTCGCGGCCGATCATGGCGACCTGAACGTGTTCGCCCTTGGCGAGCTTCACCACCAGCGAGATGACGCCGCGGTGGAGAAAATAGGCGCGCTTCAGCGTCTCGCCGGTCTCGACCAGCACGGCGTCATGGGGCAGATCGACTGTTCGCAGGTGCGGACGGATCAATTCATAATCGTCTGCCGGAAGTGCGGACAGGAACCCGTTGGACGAGCGCACCATCGTTTCCAAAGCTGCCTCCCGTGTCCATGCCGATTGAACGCGCGATGCCCAAAATCACGTGCGGCGCAGCAGCTTCCATCATGTTCCCCGTGGGATATGTTGGCAATTGGGACAAGATGTCCGCCCCGACGGTCGTTCTCGGATGCTGCGTTCATGCCGGCCCACAATTGATGGCCCGAGCCATCGTCACGGCACCGCTCCGACAGCGCGATGCCGTCAGCCAGCGCGGCGCCGCCGCCGACGACGCTGTCGCGGCCCAGCATCGCAATCTCGATCATCTGACCGTCGGACAAGCCCACTGTGATCGAGACCGATCCGGCATGCGGGAAGTAGACATGTCTCAGCGCGGCACCCGCTTCACCCAAGACAGACTTCCTGACCAATTCGACCGTCGCCAGATGCGGACGCAGCAGATCGAACGCCGGCGGGTCGAGCAGTTGCAGCAGCTGATTGGGCGGAGGTGCGCTCGCGGTCATGCAGGTCAATCCGGCGGGTGCGACGGGAAAATTCTGCGGGCGTTCGTCGTTCAGTTGCGTGGCGAACAGATACTATTGTAAAGGTTGCAACGGCGTCCTTATACCCGTTAGAGGGCACACGGAGCATCTGATTTGCGGCCGAAATGAGAAGGGCGTAGATTCGCTCGTGAGCGGAGCGCGTCTCCTGCAAGGGCATGCAGGAAAAAGCGGTAGAGGGCCTCATGAGCCGGAAGCGTTGCATCCGTGCCATCGGACGCCGGTTGACCCGCGCCGCCTCGTCCGTCGAACGAATGACGATCATCCAACATTGCTCTGAACCCAGGCGCGCGGTGACCGCGCATCTCATTTCCGCCGTCTCCGTTTTCCTCGGTTCGCCAATGACGTTTGCGACCATCCCTCTCTTGATCGAAGGCGAAGGAGGAAGGCGTGTCCCACGGTCCGATGATTGAATCGCCGAAGCCGGAAGCTCACGAGAGGACCGAGAGTCGACACCATATTCTCGTCGTCGACGACGACCCGATGGTGTGCATGGCCATCGAGATCTATCTTCAGCGCAACAATTTTCGAGTGACGGTTGCCGATGGAGGCGAAGCCGGACTGCGCGCCCTCGAAAATGGGCAGTTCGACCTGATGATCGTCGATATCTTCATGCCGCACATGCGCGGGTTCGAATCGATCCGGATCTTCCACGAGCGCGCGCCGGTCGTTCCGCTGATCGCGATGTCCGGCTACGCTTTCGCCGATCTGAATTCGCCTGCACCCGACTTCCTCCGGACGGCGCTGGAGCTCGGTGCCGCACGCTGTCTGCGCAAGCCGTTCACGCCGCACGCGCTGCTCGCCGCCATCAACGATTGCCTGGCGGAGCATCGTCCCGACGGCGGCATGGCCGCGCGGTTGGGTTAGCGCGGCGCCGGCCGCCATGACGGCGAGGTAACCGTTCGTTTACCGCAAACGCGGATCTGCGGCTCGCGGCGACAACGCGAAACCGGGAGTGCGAACGCGCTCCCGCTTGCGGGCGGCTCGGCTCAACGTTCCGCGCGCCGGTCCTATGGTCTTTCACCAGCAGGACTTTCCCGCGCGCTTCGCCCCGTTGTTGCCGGCGCGTTCACCGCATGCCTCCCGCCGTTGCGGCGCGCAGCCCGATTTGCCGAAAAGCGCTGCTGCATTCCGCCGAATCCCAAACTTCTCTTCAATATCCGTATTAGCACGGAGGATGAAATTAACGGGACTGTGAAAGGGGGTGTCTAACGATCCAGAGGAGGGCTTCCGTCCGTGCCAAGAATGGCTCAGGCATCGAAGTCCAGGTTCAGGTCAGTAAGGCGTAGCTCATGGATGATCTGTTGCGGGAGTTTCTGACGGAGACCAGCGAGAGCCTGGACACCGTGGACAATCAATTGGTGAAGTTCGAGCAGGAGCCGAACAACGCCAAGATCCTGGATAACATCTTCCGCCT
>Ga0209758_1000987_pt1 | contig 38187 bp, 34 predicted proteins | sample AraplaMF_Col_mMF_FD_184258 | JGI IMG/M metagenome (GOLD analysis project Ga0209758, IMG submission 184258) | Arabidopsis root microbial communities from the University of North Carolina, USA - plate scrape MF_Col_mMF (SPAdes) (version 2) | ecosystem: Host-associated > Plants > Roots > Endosphere... | reverse complement strand
CGTCCAATCCAATCTGGGAGTAGGTGCGTCTCATTGCGTCTTCCTTGCGAGTGATAACCCATTGGCATCATTCGCAAGTCGCACTTCATCCTTGAACCCACCCCGGCTACAAACAAAGATCGCATAAGATAGATTATGGAACTAAAATCTGTGCCAAACCGCTATTCAGCCGCCTGCATCTCCGGCTGCGGCCATCGCAGCAGCGCTTCCCGTCCGGCATCCGTCAAGCCATAGACGCCTCTGTCGAGCCGCTCGAACCAGCCGTAGACATTAGACTGCAGGATCTTGCCTGCCTCCGGCACGCCGGCCTTGATATCGCGCATGCGCAGCGGTCCTGACATCAGCGCTGCCGCGCAGCCGAGCGCCTGCTGGCGGTATGCCGTCATGACCGGTGCGCGCGTGCTGCCGCCGAGCGCCGGATCGCCGCGCCGTTTCTGGTGCTCGCGCATAAGCCTCGAACGTCGCTTCGGATTGGTCCGCGGCATTGGCGATACGGAGCCGACGATGATGCTGACGTCGCCGGCGTCGGAAATGCCGAGCATGCCGATGCCGAGCCTGCGGCAGAGATCGCGATAGCGTTTGTCGGCTTCGCGGCCTTTGCCCTTGGCCGAGATCCGTGCCGCGATCCAGACCTCATCTGAAACGGCCGCACGGTCAACGGCCTGCAGGATCAATTCGAGATTGAAGCTCATCTTCAGTTCGCAGATCACGACCACAGGCGGATCATCATCGCTCAAGCCGACCAGATCGCAGCCGCCGACTTCGCCCTTGACGACGTAACCAGCCTTTTCGAGGAAGCCTTTGACGGGCAGATAAAGCGAAGTTTCCATGGGCCTGCGGATCGAAGAAACGAATCGTTCCATAATCTACATCGATCCGTCGATGCGTGACACCGCATCGAACGCAGCCGGCCGGATTACGCGGCCCGGATTACACATGCCATGGCCGTGGATGCGGCCGCCAGCGTACCCTTCGCCGGTTGACGGAAAAGCCTCAAGACGCTAGCACGCTCGAAGCCTATTTGGGGGTAATTGAATATGGATATTTTCACAGCGGCCGGTCTGACGGCTCTGCTGCAGGTCATTGCTATTGACCTTGTACTCGCCGGCGACAATGCCGTCGTCATCGGTCTTGCGGCCGCAGGCCTTGAAGCTACGCAGCGTCGCAAGGCGATCATTGTCGGCATTCTGGCGGCAACCATCCTACGCATCCTGTTTGCCAGTGTCGCCGTCTATCTGCTGGCGATCGTCGGCCTGCTGCTGGCCGGCGGCCTGTTGCTTCTCTGGGTCTGCTGGAAGATGTGGCGCGAGCTGCGCGCCGGCCATGGCGAGGAACATGCGGCCGAAGCCAACGTATCAGCGCCGAGGAAGACCTTCTTCCAGGCTGCGACGCAGATCGTCATCGCCGATGTTTCCATGTCGCTCGACAACGTGCTGGCTGTTGCGGGGGCAGCGCGCGAACACCCGAGCGTGCTGGTCCTCGGCCTTGGCCTCTCCATCGCGCTGATGGGCATCGCTGCGAACCTCATCGCCCGGCTGCTCAACAAACATCGCTGGATCGCCTATGTCGGCCTGCTGATCATCCTCTATGTCTCGCTGGACATGATCCATCGTGGATACGTCGAGATTGCGCCTTATATCGGCAGCTAAACCTCGACTTCGAAGCTCATCTGATCGAACGCCGGCACCACGTGGTCCGGCGTTTGCGCCATTACCACGTCGTAGTCGAGCGGCGTGTGCATGTGCGTCAGGATCGCCCGCCTGGGCTTCAGCCGCTCGATCCAGTCCAGCGACTGTTCCAGCGAAAGATGGCTTGGATGGTAGACATATTGCAGAGCATCGATGATCAACATGTCGAGGTTCTGCAGCTTTTCCACCGTCTGTGGCGGGAAATCGCTGACATCGCTGCAATAGGCCACATCCCCGATACGGAAGCCAAGCGAATGGATCTCGCCGTGCTGTTGCAGAAGCGGCATGCAAGCGATCGTTCCGCCCCGGCCGTGGATTTCGACGGGCTTTTCCAGATCCTCGATCACGATTGGCAGTGCAATCGGCGGATAATTGCTGCCCGGCGGCGTCTCCAGGCAATAGCCGAACGCCTCCCGCAGTCTGTCCATGGTGAACGGTTCGGCAAAGATCGGCACGCGCCGGCGGGTGTTGTGGAAATAGCCGCGCAGATCGTCGATGCCGTGAATATGGTCGGCATGCGGATGGGTGTAGAGGACCGCATCGACATGGCCGACCCCTGCCCTGATCATCTGTTCGCGGAAATCCGGGCCGGTATCGATCACGACCGTCGTCGCAGCACCATCAGCGGCGAACTGCTGGATCATGAAGGATGCGCGCGTCCGGCGGTTCTTCGGATTGGCTGGATTGCAAGCGCCCCAGTCACCGGTGATGCGCGGCACGCCTGGCGACGACGAACAGCCGAGAATGGTGAACCGCTGCCGCCGTGACACGCCGCTAGATCCTCGGCATCTTCGAAAACAGCCGGAAAGCGTTATCTGTGGTGATCCGAGCCACATCTTCGTAAGGAAGGCCGATCGTATCGGCCAGTACCTCGGCCGTATTCACCACGTAGGACGGCTCGTTGCGCTTGCCGCGCCAGCGCTTGGGCGCCAGATACGGCGCATCCGTCTCGACGAGCAGCCGATCGTGCGGAATGGTCTTGGCGATCGCGCGCAGCTCTTCCGATTTCGGGAAGGTCAGGATTCCCGAGAAAGAAATATAGCCGCCGAGTTCGACACCCGTTTTTGCGAGCTCCGGACCTGCCGAGAAGCAATGCAGGATGAAGGGGAAGGCTCCCTTCCCTGTCTCCTCGGTTAGAATCGCTGCCATGTCGGCATCGGCGCTGCGGCTATGGATGACGAGCGGAAGCTGCGTCTCCCGCGCTGCTGCGATATGGCGGCGAAAACCAGTCTGCTGATCCTCAGGCTTCTGCGTGTCGTAGAAATAGTCGAGACCGACCTCACCGATCGCAACGATCTTCTGATGAGCATTGGCAAGGCGAACCAGATCTTCCGTCTGGATATCCAGCTCGTCGCCCGCATTGTTGGGATGCGTGCCGACGGAGCAGAAGACCGAAGGATATGTCTCGGTGATAGCAAGCAGCCCGTCGAGCTTGCGCACGCGGGTGCAGATCGTCACCATCTGCGCCACGCCGGCTGCGTGGGCGCGCGCGACAATCTCGTCGCGCTCCGCTTCGAAATCGGCAAAGTCCAGATGGCAATGCGTATCGACCAGCACAGCTTTAAGCCTCCGGAGCCACATAACGCGGGAAGACCGGCTTCGGTGTTTCCAGCGGCGTTCCCGGCACCAGACGGCCGGCTTCGCCGAGCGCTGCGAAGTCTCTGCTGTCAGCAGGCGCGGCGACGAGATCGAGCAGCTTGCCAGCCGATTCCGGCACGAAAGGCTGCAGCAGGATGGCGATCTGGCGGACGACTTCGGCGGTTACATAAAGCACGGTGCCCATGCGCGCCGGATCGGTCTTCTTCAGTGCCCAGGGCTCCTGGCCGGCGAAATAGCGGTCGGTTTCGGAGACGACGGCAATGATCGATGCCAGTGCGCGGTGGATGAGTTGCTTGCCCATGTCCTCGCGCGTCGAGGCATGCAACGCGTCGGCCTGCGCCAGCATCGCCTTGTCCTCATCGGTCAACGGTCCGCATTCCGGGATCTTGCCGTCGCAGTTCTTGACGATCATCGACAACGAGCGGCTGGCAAGGTTGCCGATGCCGTTGGCGAGGTCGGAATTGATACGCGTGCCGATCGCCTCTTCGCTGTAGCTGCCATCCTGGCCGAAGGAGACTTCGCGCAGGAAGAAGTAGCGCACCTGATCCAGGCCGAAATGGTTCACCAGATTGACGGGATCGACGACATTGCCGAGCGACTTCGACATCTTCTCGCCCTTGTTGAGCAGGAAGCCGTGGGCAAAGACGCGCTTCGGCAGCGGCAGCTTCGCCGACATCAGGAAGGCCGGCCAGTAGACGGCGTGGAAGCGGATGATGTCCTTGCCGATGACATGCACATCGGCCGGCCAGTATTTCGCCCGCGGCCCGTTGCGGTCCTCGATATAGCCGGTCGCGGTGATGTAGTTCGTCAGCGCATCGACCCATACATACATGACATGCGAGGGGTCGTTCGGCACCTTGATGCCCCAGTCGAAGGTCGTGCGCGAAATCGACAGGTCCTTGAGGCCGGACTTGACGAAGGAGATCACCTCGTTGCGGCGCTCGGCCGGGCCGATGAAATCGGGGTTCTCCTCATAGTGCTTCAGCAGCCGGTCCTGGTATTCGGAGAGCTTGAAGAAGTAGCTTGCCTCTTCCACCCATTCGACCGGCGTGCCCTGCGGCCCGTAGCGCACGCCGTCGGCGCGCAGCTCGGTTTCGTTTTCCTGGTAATAGGCTTCGTCGCGCACGGAGTACCAGCCGGCATAGGAATCCTTGTAGACGTCGCCATTCTCGGCCATCAGGTTCCAGATGTTCCGCGAGGTCTCATGGTGACGCTCCTGCGTGGTGCGGATGAAGTCGTCGTTCGAAGCGTTCAGCAGCTTCGCCATCGCCTGGAATTCGCCCGAATTGCGGTCGGCAAGCGCCTGCGCCGTGATACCTTCTGCGCGTGCCGTTTGCTGCATCTTCTGGCCGTGTTCGTCCGTCCCCGTCAGGAAAAAGACATCCTTGCCGTCGAGGCGCTGGTAGCGCGCCATGGCGTCGGTCGCGATCAGCTCGTAGGCATGGCCGATATGCGGCTTACCGTTGGGGTAGGAGATCGCTGTCGTGATGTAGAAAGGGGTCTTGTCTGTCATGGCGGCCAATTCCGGCTTACTCTATAAAAATCGTCAGCCGCTATTAGCGCATGTCTCGCACAAGCGAAACATCAAGTTTCACAGCCGTCTACGATTTCAAAGACGCGCGGTGGTGAACTTGACTCGTGTTCTGGCGCAATCTACCCCTTCTCCCACAAGAGGGCGGGACGGAAGCGAAGTGTCATTTTTCATCGATCGGAATAGTCATGGCCGCGCGCCGTCAGAGGCGCGCATTTGACGTTCGAGCCTCTCTATTCCCTGTCCGGTCTCGTGGTGGGAGCGCTGGTCGGCATCACCGGCGTCGGCGGCGGATCGCTGATGACGCCCCTGCTCGTGCTCCTCTTCGGCGTCCATCCGGCGACGGCCGTCGGAACCGATCTTCTCTATGCTGCCATTACCAAGACGGCCGGCACTGCCGTCCACGGCATGCATGGGCGCGTCAACTGGAAGATCGTCGGCAGTCTTGCAGCCGGCAGCGTTCCTGCCGCGCTTCTGATGCTCTGGCTGATGGCCGGCGTCGATCGCAAGAGCATCGGCGTGACCAGCACCATCACCACGGCACTCGGCTGGCTTCTGATCATGACCGCGATCATGCTCGTTTTCCGCAGCCAGATTCTCGGATTCGCCCGCCGCGCCATCGGCGATCGCATGCCGCCCAAGCCGGCAACAATCGCAGTCTTTACCATTGTTCTGGGCTTTGTGCTCGGCGTGCTCGTCACCCTGACCTCCGTCGGTGCCGGCGCCCTCGGCGTTACGATCCTGCTCATCCTCTATCCGCGGCTCGATGTGCGTGAGATCGTCGGCTCCGACATCGTCCATGCGGTGCCGCTGACGCTGATCGGCGGCACGGGTTACTGGATCATCGGAGAGATCGACTGGGCGATGCTGCTTGCCCTGCTTGCGGGCTCCATTCCCGGCATCATCGCCGGCAGCCTTCTTGCGCCGAAACTGCACGAGCGCACCATCCGTATCGTGCTGGCCGTCACGCTTGCGATCGTCGCCTGGAAGTTGCTGGCCGGCTGATCAGAGCAATTCCAGCAAGAGTGTGCAGCGGTGTTGCCGTCCGGAATTGCATAAAAAATAAAGAGGTAGAACGTCCTTGGTGCGTCCGAATGGACACACGACGCTCTACGCGCGGGGCTGCTTGATGTCGGAAAGAACTTCCATGATCGTCTGCTTTCGGTCGAGATTATAGGCGTCGGAGACGGTCAGTTTCTCGGTGATGTCGGAATAGAGCCGCGCCAGGCGCTCGGCCGCCGCAATCCGTCCCTCGCCTGCCGCAATGCGCGCGCGGTTCATCACGTCATCACCCACATGGCTCACGAAGAAATCGAAGATCGTGTCGCTTTCCTTGCCCGAAAGCGCATCCGCAAGCCGGTGCATGGCCTTGCGCGCCGCAGGCCCTTCGGAGGACAGAACCGCGTTATAGGCTTCGATAATATCTCCGCCGCCATAGTTCAGCAATTTCAGCGCCTCGCCCACGCTGCCCTTGGCGGCGGAAAGCAGGGCCTGCTCCTCCCCCTGCCCCACACTTTGAATCCCGAGATGGGCAAGTGCGGAAACCAGCGCTTGATCGTCGAGCGGCGCAAGCTTCAGCGGCAGGCAGCGCGAGCGGATCGTCGGCAGCAGCTTTCCCGGCGCATGCGACAGAACGAGAAACATCGCCCGCTTCGGCGGCTCTTCGAGGATCTTCAGGATGGCGTTTGCAGCGTTGCGGTTCATGTCGTCGGCGGGGTCGATGATGACGATACGCCAGTTGCCGGTGCCTGAGGTCTGTGAGAAGAACTTGCCGGCCCGGCGCACCTCGTCGACGGTGATCGCCGATTTCACCTTCCCGGTCTTCTCATCGACCGGCCGCGACAGATGCAGGAGATTGTGCGACGCGCCCGCGGTAATCTGCCGGCTGACAGCTGAGTTGAGATCCGGATCGCCAATCCGCAGCGGGGCGCTCGCCGGATCGGGATGCGACAGCACATGGTTGGCGAAGCGGAAGGCGAGCGTCGCCTTGCCGATGCCCTCGGGTCCTTCGATCAGGATCGCATGATGTCCCTTGCCGGAGCGATAGAACTGCGCCAGGAAATCCTCGGCCTCTTCATGGCCGAAGAGCTTCGTGTTTTCGGCCGGCCATATGGCGCCGTCAAGCAGTCCGGGCCTGTCCTCACTCATGATGCGCGGCTTCCGGCATCCGTTGCCCTTCGGCGGCAGGTCTCAGCAGCTGTCTGACGATTGTGAGGATCTCTGCAGCGATTGCCTCTTCGGGCTGCGTGGCGTTGACGACATGGCAGCGCTCCGGCTCGCGCGCGGCGATATCGAGATAGGCTTCGCGTCGCTTCTCGTGCGTTTCGAGCGTTTCCTTCTCGAAACGGTCGGGACCGCCGGCGTTTCGCTTGATAACACGCTCGAGCCCCAGCTTGGCGGGAATATCGAGGATCAGCGTACAGTCGGGCATGACACCGTTGATGGCGATGCGCTGCAGCGTCTCGATGAATTCCGGCTCCAGATTGCCGGTGACACCCTGATAGACGCGTGAGGAATCCATGAAGCGGTCGCAAAGCACGACCTTGCCCTTGTAGAGCGCCGGCCGGATGACCTCTTCCACGTGGTCGTTACGGGCTGCAGCAAAGAGGATCGCTTCCATGCGGGTGCCGAAAGCTTCCGCAGCACCTGAAAGCAGCACATGGCGCACCGCTTCGGCTCCCGGTGAGCCGCCGGGTTCCCGGGTCAGCAACACGTCATGGCCTTCGGCCTTCAGGGCTTCGGCAAGGCGGCGGATCTGCGTGGACTTCCCAGCGCCCTCTCCGCCTTCAAACGTAACGAACAATCCCGTACCGGACGACAATGATACTTTCCCGCATTCTGAGCGCCGCGCTCTTCCTCTATCTATCCGAAGATAGTGCGGAACGAAACCTTTTGCCGCGGCGACATATTCACCTTCCCCGGCAAATTGTGGGAAAATTCGCCCGCAGCAAGGGTTTCAGCTCTGCTCGGAGGTGTCCCAGAGCCAGGAGAAGAACAGCGATTCGCCAAGCTCGAGGAGCGCGTCTATCGCCCGGCTGCTGAGTGATCCCACCTCGACGGATTGCACCGTATAGAGCGGCACTTCACGCAGCATCCTGTTGCCGGAAACGATGCGAAGCGTGCCGACCTCCGTGTCGGCCTTCACAGGCGCCATCAGCGGCCAGCGATAGACGATACGGGCCGCAAGCCGGTCCGGATTGTTGATCGGAACATAGACGCTGACCGGTGCCTTGGCGACGAGATCGACAGTGCGCGCCGTGCCGCCATAGACGCTTGCAGCACCAATCACTTCCTTGTCGGCAAAGACCTGGTGGCTTTCGAAGGCCGTCAGCCCCCATTCCAGCACCCGCTTGGCTTCTTCCGTGCGCTCCTTGTCGGAGGCGATGCCGGCAAGTGCCACGAAGAGCCGCCGTCCGTCGCGCTGCACCGAGGCGACGATCGAATAGCCCTCGCCTTCCGTAAAGCCCGTCGCCAGCCCGTCAGCGCCGAGATCCATGCCGAGCAGCGGATTGCGGTTACGCTGGAAGATCTTGTTCCACTCGAAATCCGGCTGGGCGAAATAGGAATAGAGATTGGGATAGGAAGCCTGCAGGTCGACGGCGAGCGTCACCAATTCCCTGGCCGTCACCTTGCTCTTGCCGTCGGGAATCCCGGTGGAATTGCCGAAGGTAGCCTTTTCCATGCCGAGGTCGCGGGCGCGCCGGGTCATCGATGCCGCAAACTGATCCTCGCTGCCGGCCATGCCTTCGGCAAGGATGATGCAGCCGTCATTGGCGCCCTGGATCGCAACGCCCTTGATCAGATCTTCGACTCGGACCTTCGATTTCAGCGCCGCAAACATCGTGGCCGCTCGCGAAGGCGCGCCGCCCGTGCGCCAGGCATATTCGGAGACGGGGTATTCGGTATCGAGCGAGATCTGACCCTTGCTGACAGCACTGAAAACGAGGTCCATCGTCATCAGCTTGGCAAGCGAAGCGGGCGCAAAGACCTGGTTCTCGTTCTTGGCGAGAAGCACCGTTCCGGTCGAAGCTTCGATCATATAGGCCTGAGCGGCCTTGGTGACGAAACCGGCCTCGGTGCCTTCTGCGGCAACGGCCGCAGACGCAGGCAAGAGCAGGCATGCAAGGAGGCGAAGCAGCGGCTTCAACATCGCTAATCCCATTGATCGTGCGGGTTGATTCAGGAGGGTAAAGCGAGCCGGAAGCCGATGCAATTACACTTTATTGTGCGTTTTTATCGCGCCTTTGCAGCGCCGCCATTCTGTCGCTTGAAGGAAGCGAGAATCGATTCCTGCGTCAGCCCGTCATTGCGTACCATCACGGCGTCGAAGGCAAGCGGAACGTTCACGACGACTGCCTCCTGATAGTTCATGGCAAGCGACGTGCCCTTCGACCAGCCATTCGGGCGCTCATAGGGAATGGGGCCGATATCCGGCAGAACCACCATCTGCTGCATCGCCTGTCCGCCATCGGCGAAGGCTGGCGGCGTCAGGAAATGACCGCCTGCCGGCGCCTGCATCGGCACGGGGGCCGGTTGCGGAGCCGGAGCGGCATTATACCTGGCGCTCTGCGTCGAGCCCGGATATTTGGCGTTCGGTGTGGAGCCTGCATAGGCTGTCGAGGAGAATGGTACCGGTACATTGGCAGGCGAAGGACTGGAATAGTCGCCAAGGCTCTGCAACTGGTCGCCGGTGATCTTCTTGCTGTTGGAGGCAACCATCACGCCGGTCGCGATCTGGCCCCCGCCCGGATAGACGCCCGGAATACGGCTGCCCTTCGGAACATAGGATGCCATCAGATATGGCATATCATGGCCGTCGAGCGGCGCTCTCCCGACATATTGCACGCGAACATTGCCCGTGCCGCTGTGCTGCAGGTCGAGCATGGACGCCGTCTTGTTGGAAAGGTCGATGATGCGGCCTTCATGGTACGGGCCGCGGTCGTTGACACGTACGATCACCGACGAACCGTTTTCCGTATTGGTCACACGCGCGTAGCTCGGTAGCGGAAAGGTCGGATGCGCGGCGGAAAGATGCATCTGGTCGTAGACTTCGCCATTCGCCGTCAGGCGTCCGTGGAAAGCAGAGCCATACCAGGATGCGATACCCACCTTGTTATAGGAGTAATCCTCCTTGGGGTAGTACATCTTGCCCTTCACCACATAGGGGTCACCCACCATGTAGCGGCCGCCGCCCTTCGGGATATTGTTGCCGTTGGCAACGCGCGGGCTGGCTTTGACGCCATATTCGCTTTCGGAGAAATATTCCTTGCCGTGGGATTTTTTCTTGGGAACCGCCTGTGTCGTGCCGCAGGCCGCCACTGTTGCGCACATGGCCGATATTGCCAGCCACCGTGCCGTCGTTGCGAAAGACGCCGCCCCGTAATTCAGTTTCATATGCCCCACGCCACTCAAGACCGTTTTATGGTTAAGGAACTCACTCGTGAATGAGTTGGAGCTGCCTTATTCCCCGCCTGCCTAACGAGACTTTAATCTTGTGGATATCGTGGCGAATTTGCGAACGATTTCGCGGCGATAGGCCGAATTCTAATGGTTATGGTTAATGTTTGATTGATTTTAACCTGTGCGGGAATGGAATAGTGGCATTTATCCCCCGCACCGGATGGTTTCGCTTCGTGACGGGACCGTTCCGGGTGGAGCTGTCACCCGCCCCCGCAATGGGGCATTTCTTCCTGATTGCTGCTCGATATGCCAGAGTAAGTTGACGCTGAAGTTCGAACCGCTATAAAGCCTGCCAAACCGCGATTTGGTTGTCTACGGAAGCAGTCTTCATCAAGAACGATTTCTTTCCGGCAAAGACCAGCCAGATCAATTGGATGGAAGAGTGTCCGAGTGGTTTAAGGAACCGGTCTTGAAAACCGGCGTGCGGGAAACCGTACCGTGGGTTCGAATCCCACCTCTTCCGCCATTGCCATTATAAGTTACTGTTTTCACTCGATGTTATTCTTAGTGTCGGGCCTTGATATAAGGTGATGCACAAGGACGAAATGGCTGCCACCCAGGCGAGCTTTCTGTTGCCTTTTTTGTCTGCAAAATGATTTGATCCCGGCATTCCAATTGCTTTGCCTCTGCGCAGGGTCCACTTCGCGCCTAGCCCTTTTGGATGAATTGCGAATCGGCGGCTACGCTACGAAAGTGGGTATGCGGCGGTAGTAGGATTACTATGATCGAACCCGATGCGGGGGGCGCGCCGAGTATTGAGTGGGAGCCCCTCATTTGATTCAGCAGCCTGGCGTACCCTTCCGCTTGGTGTCGAACCGCCTCTTCGCTTTCGGCACGAGCACCACATCAATCAACCATCGCCAATCGGGTAGCCTTACATCCAAAGAGCATTGTCCCTCATGACAACGCATGAAGTGCTGGTCCTCGAATCCTTATTTCATCATACTCCCATTTTTGGGATGGCTTTTACCCTGCGATAACAGGCGCCGGACTGCGGTCTGAGAGGCCAAAATTCGATCGGAGAGGCCGCCTCACCGCAGTCGGACGATGAGAGGGGAGTTGCATGGTAGAGGTACTGGACCTCGACTGCGTCGTCGTGGGTGGAGGTGTCGTGGGGCTTGCGGTGGCGCGCGAACTTGCCATGTCTCGCCGCGAGGTGGTTCTTCTCGAGGCGGAGCCAATGACCGGCAGCATCACGTCGGCCCGCAACAGCGAGGTCATCCATGCCGGGCTCTACTATGCCACCGGCAGTTTGAAGGCAGAGCTGTGCGTCGCCGGAAAGCACAAGCTCTACGACTATTGCCGGGAGCGAAGCGTCCCGCATAAGGCTTGTGGCAAACTCGTCGTCGCCTCAAGCGAGGAGGAGCTAGGCTACCTCGAAAAGCTATCCAGGCAGGCTCATGCAAATGGAGTGGAGGACTGCTATCTGATCGATGCAGCGGAGCTCTTCCGCAGGGAACCCCAGATCAGAGGCTTTGCGGCGCTTGTCTCGCCGTCGACCGGCATCATCGATAGTCATAGCCTGATGCAGGCATACATCACGGACATAGAGTCCAATGGCGGAGCCATCGTCTGCAATTCGCCCGTCATCGAAGGCGAATTGGCTGCGGATAAAATTCGCCTGTCGGTCGGCGGTCGCGATCCGGTCAGAATTGAAGCACGCCTCGTGGTGAATGCGGCTGGTCTGAATGCCTGGACGCTTTCTGAAAGGTTGCTGGGCCTGGACGCAAGCACCATCCCGCCATGCCACTACGCCAAGGGATGCTATTTCGCGCTGACAGGCCGCGCGCCCGCAAAGCAGCTGATTTATCCGGTTCCCGAACCCGGCGGTCTCGGTGTGCACTTGACGCTCGACCTTGCGGGCCAGGCCCGCTTCGGTCCTGACGTCGAGTGGGTCGAGGCAATCGACTATGATGTCGATCCGCGCCGCGCAGATAAATTCTATTCCGCAATCCGCCGCTATTGGCCTGATCTGGTGGACGGTGCGCTGCAGCCCGCCTATTCGGGCATCCGTCCGAAAATCGCCGGCCCAGCTGCGGGTGGCGGTGACTTCGTGATCCAGGGGCCGGAGAAAACCGGTCATCCCGCCTATATAGCGCTCTATGGAATTGAAAGCCCCGGCCTGACCGCCTCGCTGGCCATCGGGCAGAAGGTGGCGCGACTTGCCGGGTGAGACAAAGCGCTTTGCGGAACCCGCCTACCCGCCTGATCGGCAGCCAGTCAGTCATCCGGTATAGTTGTCTCAGCAGGCCGCGCGCTTCTTTCGGCCGAGCTCACCATGGCGCTCCCAGGCAAGCGGCGCTATGCCTGCCGGCGGCCTTGCTTCTACTGTTTCGGAATTCATGCAAACCTTGTCGCACCCGACTTTGCGATAGAAGTCTCCATCGCGAGCCCGGTTCCAGGTGAGCTAATATTAGATGTAACGCATGTTGCGTCATGGCAATTTTACTTAAATTTCACGCTTAACTACTTATTAATAGGTGACTTGCGCAGTTGAGGCGATGAACTATGCTTGCTCCCGATAGAGGGAGGATTTGATGTTCACGAAGAGTTTGCTGATGCCGGTAGGTTTCGCCGCGCTGGCCTTTTCCGGACTGATGTTTCAGATCGCGGCTTATGCATTTTCCACGCCGGTGACATTGCTTCATCCCTGACAGCGCTAAGCCGCTGCCACGGCGGAACTTTTTTCGATTGTGCGCGTTTTATCTCACGTTTTGCCCAGGAGGGGAGATTGCCATGGAAAACGAAAGTGTAGGTTGGATTGCAGCTATCATTATCGGCGGCTTCGCCGGATGGCTGGCGGAGAAGTTCATGAACAGCAATATGGGCATGTTCATGAATATATTGCTCGGCATCATAGGCGCGATCGTCGCCAACTGGATTCTCGGTATCCTTCACATCCAGCCACTCAGCGGCTGGCTCGGATACCTGATTACGGGCTTTGTCGGCGCATGCATCCTGATTGCGCTCGGACGCGTCATCCGCCGCTGACCTGACACGGGAAAGATTGCCAGAAAAGGATTGAAAGCCGGACGTCGTGCGCGTCCGGCTTTTTTCGTTTAGCGACGGCTGAGGAGACCGAAGAGATAGGCCACGCCGGCCGTAATGGCGATTGCGGTCAGCGGCTCTTCACGTACCTTGTCGCGGACACGCTCGGTCATGACGGAGGCTTCGTCGGTCACTGCGGTCTTTGCGCCCTGCCCCAATGCGATCACGCTCTCCGAAAGGCGGGCCAGATCCTCGCGTAACGCAGCAACCTGCGCGGACAGATCGTCGGCGGCAACTTCGGCCTTGACGCGCGCAGCGGTGGATTCGGCGGAAGCGGTTTTCAGTTCGGCCATGGTCTGCTCCTGTTTGATGGAATGCCGCTTCAACGAAATAAAGACTGGAAAGGTTCCGCAGCGGTACATCTTTTGTCGCTCGCGGCGGGTCAGCGAAAGCGTGTGCAAGCCCCGCAAGCTTTTCATGCGACAAGCCTTCATTTCCTCGCAGCTTTGTTTTATGGAACGACGAATGTCTGCCCTTCTGGGCCAATGATAATGCGAGGTTTGCGTTTCCATGTTCCATCTTCTGAGAAGAGCTGCTCAGACCTGGGTTGCCAAGCTGCTCCTGCTCCTGCTCGTCGCCTCCTTCGGCATCTGGGGCGTGTCGCGTGAGCTCATAAACGGCGGCAGCAGCACGACGGTGGTCACGGTCGGCGACCAGCATGTGGACGTCAATGAATTCCGCCTCGCCTACCAGCGCCAGGTCGCCCAACTCGGCCAGCAATATGGTGTGCGCCTGACGCCGGAGCAGGCCCGTGCTTTCGGCGTTGAAGAGCAGGTGCTTGCCCAGCTCGTGGCCGGCGCCTCGCTCGACCAGCTTGCCGATGACATGGGCCTCGGCCTTTCCGAAGACCGCCTCGCCCAGTTGATCGGCGACGATCCGGCCTTCAAGGCAATCAACGGCCAGTTCGACCGCTCGCTCTTCACCTCTCGTCTGCGCAATGCCGGCATCCGGGAAGACGACTATATCAAGGATCGCAGCAAGCAGGCTATCCGCAGCCAGATCATCGAAGCCGTCTCCAACGGCTTCCAGGCGCCTGCGACTCTCGTCAACGCGCTAAAACTCTACGGCAACGAGAGCCGCAGCGTCGATTACCTGCTGCTCACCAACGCCAATATCGAGCCGATCAAGGCGCCGGCCGATGACGTGCTCTCCAAGTGGTTCGAAGGCGTCAAGCAGCGCTACCGCGCGCCGGAGTACCGCAAGATCGCCTATCTCAAGCTTCAGCCTGATGATATCGCCGATCCCACCACCGTCACCGACGATCAGATCAAGGAAGCCTTCGACAAGGCCAAGGCCGCCTACACGACGCCGGAAAGCCGCACGCTGGAGCAGCTCACCTTCGCCAGCAAGGATCTCGCCAATGCGGCCGAAACCGCGCTGAAGAGTGGCACGAGCTTCGATCAGCTCGTCACCGACCAGGGCAAGACTGCAAGCGATGTGCTGCTCGGCGAATTCGCCAAGGACAAGGTTCCGGACCAGGCCGTGGCCGAAGCCGCTTTCGCGGTGAAGACAGATGGCGGCACCACATCTGTCGTCGACGGCAGCTTCGGTCCTGTGATCCTGCGCGTGACCAATATCAAACCGGAGACCACCAAGAGCTTCGATGAGGTCAAGGAAGAGCTCCGCAAGCAGCTTTCGGTTGCCAACGCCTCGCAGGAGGTCATCAACGTTCACGACCGCATCGAGGATATGCGCGCCGGCGGTACGTCTCTCGAAGAGATCGCCAACCAGCTCAAGTTGAAGGCTGTCGTCATTGACGCCATCGATATGACGGGTGCAGACAAGGACGGCAATCCGGTCAAGGATATTCCGGCCCAGCAGCAGCTTCTGCCGGAAGCCTTCAAGACCGATGTCGGCGCCGATGCGGTCGCCATTTCCGTCGGCAATGACGGTTATGTCTGGTTCGACGTGCGCGACGTCATGCCGGAACGTGACCGCCCGCTTGCCGAAGTGCGTGACAAGGCCGTTCAGGACTGGACCGCCGAGCAGCAGAAGGCCGAGCTCGCCAAGAAGGCCGACGAGCTGAAGGCCGAGGCGCAGAAGGGCACCTCGCTTGCCGATATCGCCACCCCGCTTGGTATCGCCGTCGAAAGCAAGAGCGGCGTTACCCGCTCGACCGACGATCCCGTTCTCGGTCGCGCCGGCGTCAACGCGGCCTTCTCCGGTCCTGCCGATACTGTAGCAACGGCCGTCGGCGCCGATCCGAGCACGCAGATCCTGCTCAAGGTGACCGAGGTCAACGAAGAGCCGACGACCGATGCGTTGAACAACCGCGATCAGCAGATCGCCACCATCGCAAATCAGGCCGGTGACGATATTCTCGATCAGATGGTCAACCTGTTGCAGAGCCAGTATGGTGCAGAGGTCAACCGGACTCTCGCCGAACAGGCAACCGTCCGCTAGGGAGAAGCGACGCATGACCGATCTGAAGCCGCTTCTGGCCAAGGCAGCAAGCCGCGAGCCCCTGACCCGTGACGAGGCCCGTCAGGCCTTCGATATCCTGATGTCCGGCCAGGCAACGCCTTCGCAGATCGGCGGTTTCCTGATGGCGCTCCGCGTCCGTGGCGAGACGGTCGACGAGATCGTCGGCGCCGTCACCACCATGCGCTCCAAGATGCTGCGGGTGAAAGCACCCGCCGACGCGATCGATATCGTTGGCACTGGCGGCGACGCCAGCGGCACCTACAATATCTCGACGCTGGCGGCGCTCATCGTCGCCGGCGCCGGCGTTCCGGTCGCCAAGCATGGTAATAGGGCGTTGAGCTCGAAATCCGGTGCCGCCGACAGTCTTGCTGCGCTTGGCGTCAATCTCGAGGTCACCCCGGAGATGATCTCCCGCTGCATCGCCGAAGCCGGTGTCGGCTTCATGTTCGCGCAGCAGCATCATTCCGCCATGCGCCACGTCGGCCCGACGCGCGTCGAACTCGGCACGCGCACGATTTTCAACCTGCTTGGTCCCCTCTCCAATCCGGCTGGCGTCAAGCGCCAGCTTCTCGGCGTCTTCGCGCCGCAATGGGTGGTGCCGCTTGCCGAGGTCATGCGCGATCTCGGCTCCGAAAGTGTGTGGGTTGTCCACGGCGACGGCCTCGATGAGATCACCACGACCGGCAAGACAAGCGTTGCTGCGCTCGAGAACGGCCAGATCCGCACTTTCGAGCTGTCACCGGCCGATTTCGGTGTGGCGCCTCGCGTGCTCGCCGAGATCAAGGGCGGCGACGGCACCGTCAATGCCGCAGCCCTGCGCGAGGTGCTCGCCGGCGTCAAGAACGCTTACCGCGATATCGCGCTCGCCAATGCGGCCGCGTCGCTCGTCATCGCGGGCAAGGCAGAGACGATCCGTGACGGCATGAAGCTCGCAACGGAATCGCTCGATAGCGGCGCAACGGCATCTGCGCTCGACAAACTGATCGCCGTTTCCAACGATATCGACTAGGATCGTCTCATGACTGATATCCTGAAGAAGATCGAAGCCTACAAGCGTGAGGAAATCTCTGCCGCCAAGGCGAAGACCTCGCTTGCGGATCTGAAGGCTATGCAGGCCGGGCAGTCCGCGCCGCGTGGTTTCCACAAGGCGCTCGTCGCCAAGCGCGATGGCGGCCAGATCGGCCTGATCGCCGAGATCAAGAAGGCAAGCCCGTCCAAGGGCCTTATCCGTCCGGATTTCGATCCGCCGGCGCTGGCAAAGGCGTACGAAGCCGGTGGCGCCGCCTGCCTGTCGGTGCTGACGGATACGCCGAGCTTCCAGGGTGCACCGGAATTCCTGACGGCAGCGCGTGCCGCCTGCGCCCTGCCCGCGCTGCGCAAGGATTTCATGTTCGAGACCTATCAGGTCCATGAAGCCCGGGCCTGGGGTGCGGACTGCATTCTGCTCATCATGGCGTCGCTGACGGATGACGATGCAGAGCGCCTGCAGGATGAAGCCTTCTTGCTTGGCATGGATGTGCTGGTCGAAGTTCACGACGCGCCCGAAATGGAACGCGCTCTGAAGCTGTCTTCGCCGCTCGTCGGTATCAACAACCGCAATCTCCGCACCTTCGAAGTCAGTCTCACGGTCAGCGAGACGCTGGCGGCCATGGTTCCTGATGACCGGCTTCTGGTCGGCGAAAGCGGCATCTTCACCAATGAGGATTGCAAGCGCCTGCAGGCCGTTGACATCAATACCTTCCTCGTCGGCGAAAGCCTGATGCGCAAGGAGGACGTGACGGCCGCCACCCGCGCCCTGCTGTTTGGTGAAGCCGCCATCGCGGCTGAATGATATGAGCGGCGAAAAGCTCGGCCTCACCCATATCGGCGCCTCCGGCGAGGCGCATATGGTCGATGTCTCCGACAAGGCCGAGACCGTGCGCATCGCCACTGCCGAAGGCCATGTGAAGATGGCGCCGGAAACGCTTGCGCTCATTCGCGAAGGCAATGCCAAGAAAGGTGACGTCATCGGCACCGCCCGCCTTGCCGGCATCATGGCCGCCAAACGCACCGCCGATCTCATCCCGCTCTGCCATCCGCTGATGCTGACAAAGGTCACGGTCGAGATAGAGGAAGACGCCGCCCTGCCTGGTCTGCGCGTCACAGCAACCGCCAAGCTCACCGGCAGGACCGGTGTGGAGATGGAGGCGCTGACCGCCGTCTCGGTCGCTTGTCTCACGATCTACGACATGGCCAAGGCGGCCGACAAGGCAATGGAAATCGGTGGCGTCAGGCTGCTCGAAAAATCCGGCGGCAAATCCGGCGATTTTCGCCATCCGGAGGCAAGATGAACCTTCTACCGGTCGCCGAGGCCCTGAGCCGGCTTCTCTCCCGCGCAAATCCCGTCACGGCGTGCGAAACTCTGTCGCTCGCTGATGCTGAAGGGCGCGTGCTTGCCGTCGATCTGACGGCAGGTTTGACCCAGCCGCCCTTCAATGCATCTGCCATGGATGGTTATGCGTTGCGCCGCGAAGATGCGCCGGAGCCAGGCGCCGTGCTGAAAGTCATCGGCACGTCTTCCGCCGGCCACGGCTTCGAGGGAAGCGTCGGCCACGGCGAGGCTGTCCGCATCTTCACCGGCGCGCCCATCCCCTCGGGCGCCGATAGCGTGCTGCTGCAGGAGGACGCCGAAAAGATCGAAGGTGGCATCCGAACCAAATTCGCAGTCCGTCAGGGCCAGCATGTGCGCCCCCGCGGCCAGGATTTTGCCGAAGGCGAAGCCGTGCTGCCGACCGGCACCGTGCTCGATTTCTCGCGGTTGACGGTCGCTGCCGGCATGAACCGGTCTGACGTCGAGGTACTGCGCCGTCCGCTGGTCGCCATCCTGGCAACCGGCGATGAATTATTACCGCCCGGAAGCACGCCCGGCCCTTCGCAGATCATCGCGTCGAATACGTTTGGTGTTGCCGCCCTCGCCCGCAGAGCCGGCGCCGATGTGCTCGATCTCGGCATCGTGCCTGACGATAAGGCCAGGATCACCGCGGCGATCGACAGGGCGCGCAATGCGAAGGTCGACGTCATCGTCACGCTCGGCGGCGCTTCGGTCGGCGATCATGATCTGGTGCAGGCCACGTTGATCGAGGCCGGCATGCAGCTCGATTTCTGGCGCATCGCCATGCGCCCCGGCAAGCCGCTGATGGTCGGCAGCTTCGGCGAGACCCACGTGCTCGGCCTGCCCGGCAATCCGGTCTCGAGCCTCGTCTGCTCGCTGCTCTTCCTTGAGCCGTTGATCCGCAAGCTCGCCTCCCTGCCGCCGGTGCAGCGCGAGGCAACGGTGGAAGCCGCGATTACCTTGCGTGCCAATGACCAACGGCAGGACTATGTCCGCGCCAGGCTTTCGAAATCCGCTGCCGGCAATTGGCTGGTCGAACCCTTCGACAAGCAGGATTCATCGATGATGAAGACCTTTGCCCGTTCGGATTGTCTCATCATCCGCCCGCCGCATGCGCCGGAACTGCCGGCAGGGGCCACCTGCCCGGTCATGCTTCTGCGGCCAGATCTTCTCGCCTGACACTTCCGGAAGCGACGGCAATCCAGAAGCAGAGCTGCGCCAGCACGCTCGCTCCGAGAATGACGGTCGCCGCCGCAAGGCCTGGATCGCCGCCGATGCCCGAGAGCGCGCTGCAGACGGCTCCCACAGCCATCTGCGTCGAGCCGTAGAGGCCCGACGCCGAACCGGTGACCTTCGGATTGACGCTGACGGCGAGCGTCAGCGCATTGGGCGAGGCCACGCCCGCACCAATCGTATAGATCATGATCGAGGCCATCATCGGCAGCAGCGTCAGATGTTGGGTGACGGCAAAGCCGAAGAAGACGAGCGCGGCTGCAATACTGACGAGGTTGGAAATCACCATCAGCCGCTTCATCGCAAACCGGCCGATCAGCCGCGTGGCGATCATGCTGCCGATCCAGTAGCCGAAGATCAGCAGCGCCAGACAGATGCCGACTTCGGTTGCCGGACGGCCGAGCTCGTTGATGACGATGAAGGGCGCAGACGCGGTGAAAGCATACATGGAGGTCGTCGCACAGCCGCCGCCGATGGCGTAACCGACAAAGGAACGTGATGTGAGCAGGCCGAGATAGTCGCGGTTCAGCGACTTCACCGAAGTCTCGACGTTGCGCGAACCGGTCTCCGGCACCTTGCGCCATGTCAGCAGCAGGTTGACGACACCGAGAGCGCAGAGCGCCACGAAGATCGAACGCCAGCCGAGCGTGGCGGCAAGCGCCCCGCCGACGATCGGCGCCAACCCCGGCCCCACCGTCACCATCAGGTTCATGATGGCGAGACGCTTGGCGGTTTCATCGGGGCTGGACGTGTCGCGCACGATGGCGCGGGCAATGACAAGCCCGGCGCAGCCGCCGAAAGCCTGAAGGAGCCGTGCCACGATCAGCGCATGCACGCCGGGCGAAACGAGCGCGGCAACGCCGGCGATCGTGTAGAGCACAAGGCCGCTCATCAGCACGGGGCGCCGCCCGTAGCGATCCGAAAGCGGACCATAGACGAGCTGGCCGACGGCAAGGCCGAAGATGTAGAGGCTGACGGTCAACTGCATCTCGGCGATCGAAGCGCCGAGATCGGTCGCCGCTGCCGGCAGGGCCGGCACGAAAATATGCATGGCCAACGTGCCGCTGAACGTGATGAGTCCGAGCAGCCAGATCGGTATATGAAGCTTTGCGCCAAGCGGTTGGGCTTCTGTTATCGGGCCGCGATGCGAATTCACTCTTCGGACTCCTCGAGCTTTCGGGCAAGCACGTCGCTGATATGGTCGAGCACGCGCCATGTGGTTTCGATGTCCTCGCGCGGGAGACGAGCAAGCGCCTCCTCGCGAATGCCCTGCGCTACGCGTTCGACCTCCTCCACGGTCTTCCTGCCCTCCTCCGTCAGCAGAATCTCCTTGGCCCGCCTGTCCTCGCCTTCCCGCCGCTCGACCAGGCCGGCTTTCTCCAGATTGTCGATGAGGCGCACGACCGAGGAATTGTCGAGCGACAGCGAGGCCGCCAGTTCCTTCTGGTGCATTGCTGTCGGTGAACGGGCGATGCGCAGCAGCGGCAGCCATGTTGCCTCCGTCAGTCCGAAGGGCTGCAGGCGCAGGTTCGCGACGCGTCGCCAGTAGCGCGCGGTCTGGGAGATGAGACTCCCGAATGAGGCTGTGATCTTGTCGTCGGTCATGAGAATATCGATGGGATAACAATAGATGACATATCATCTATTTTGGTGCAAGCCTGTACCACGAGGGAAGGCATTCGTCTCGTTTCATCTCAATCGGAAAACCGCGCTATTGGCTGTCGAGTTGCCCTTAGCTCCGCCAAAATCCGGCACGGCATAGTCTGCAATCTGCACCAGGGAGTTCGTCGGAAGAGGCACCCTGCCCGGATCGCCGATGAGCACATCGAGACCGGCCGTGCGGCAGCGTTCAAGGAAAGGTAGAACACGCTCCGCCAACGCCTCGTCATAGAAGATATCGCCGGCCAGGATTATGTCGGCCGCAGGCGGGGTATCCTCGATGATATCGCCGAGTCGCGTCTCGATCACGACATCATTGGCATCAGCATTCAGCCGCGCCGCAGCGATCGCTTTCGCATCGATATCGACAGCCAGCACATGCGCGGCACCGCATTTCATCGACACGATGGCGATAAGACCGGAGCCTGTGCCGAGATCGACGACGCGTTTGCCGGTAACAGTTTCGGGGTGGTTGAGAAGATAGTGGGCAAGCACCGCGCCGCCAGCCCAGGGATAGGCCCAGTAAGGCGGCATCAGATCGGAATCGTCAGCCATTGCAAGGCGATAGAGGCCGCTCCTCGGGGTCGCCATATGCAGTCTTACGTTAGGGATGGAAGGAGCACTCGCAAGCGGCAGGTTCGCCTTGATAAAGGCCGTCAGGTCGAGACGATCATCTGCTGAAGCCGGTCTCATCTGGTATCGATTGTCCTCGTTGTGACAGGCTATCGGGCCTCTTTGGACGGCATAATACCTCGCTGGACCTTTGTATAGTTATGGAAGCCCGCGTCTCAGCGTAACGTTTCTACAGCGATCCCTTGAGGGTATCGCCCCAGATTTCCCACAAGCCGGAGGACTCGTTATGCAACCGATCACCAGACGTTCATTCTCGGCCGCGCTCGTTGCAGGGGCCGCACTCAGCATGTTTCCGGCCGCCGGCCGCGCCGCCGATATCGTCAAGGCGAAGAATGTCGTTCTCGTCCATGGCGCCTATGCCGATGCATCCTGCTGGCTGGATGTCATCCCCCATCTCCAGGCCGCTGGCCTGAATGTGATGGCCGTGCAGAACCCCCTCACTTCCTTTGCTGACGATGTCGAAGCCACCAAGCGTATCCTGGCGCTGATGGACGGCCCGACTGTGCTCGTCGGCCACTCCTATTCCGGCATGCTCGTCACCGAAGCCGGTGTCGATCCGAAGGTGACGGCGCTCGTCTACATCGCTGCCCGCGCCCCTGACGCCGGAGAGGATTATACCGCGCTCGCCAAGCAGTATCCGACGCCGCCTGCCAGCGCCGGCCTCGTTCACGCCGGCGGTTATGCCCAGTTGAGTGAAGAAGCTTTCGTCAGGGATTTCGCCGGCGATCTGCCGGTTGCCCGCGCCAAGGCGCTCTACGCCGTGCAGGGCCGCATTTCCGATACGCTGTTCACTGCCAAGACAACGGTCGCTGCCTGGCGCTCCAAGCCATCCTGGTACGCGGTTTCGAAGAATGACCGCACCATCAATCCCGATCTCGAACGCTTCATGGCAAAGCGCATGAACGCGACGACGATCGAACTCGACGCCAGCCATGTTTCGCTGATCTCTCAGCCGCGCGCCGTCGCCAATCTCATCCTCGCAGCAGCCGGTTCCAGCGAACATAGCTGAGACTTTCGGCTGCCTGCCGGCCGCATCGCCTTGCCGGTGCGGCCGGCGGCCGCTTCAGCGGTCTTTCTTCTTGGCGAACTTGCCCCTGCCGCCATCGAACTTGCCGCCATCGAACCTGTTGGCACCTTCGAACTTGTTCTTGCCACCTTCGAATTTCGGCTTACCCGGTTTCTTCGTCCAGGGCTTGTCGTCCTGGCGCTCAGCACCGGCGGGTCTGTCCTTGCCGAACTTGCCCTTCTGCTTGTCGCCACGGAACCGATCATCGCCACGCTCTTCGAAAGACTTCTTCGCATAGGCAGGCTTGGCCGGCTTGCTGAAGTCGGGCGTGCCGTTCAGCCTGACGACACGGATGCCGCGCTCCATCGTTTTGTTTGGGCCGAGGGTGCCGAGGAAACTGTCGGCGCTGTCGGCGGCGATTTCCACGAAGGTCTCGTCCGGCTGCATCTTGATCGCGCCGATCTCGCGCTTGGTGAGATTGCCGTTGCGGCAGAGCATCGGGATCAGCCAGCGCGGCTCGGCATTCTGCTTGCGGCCGACGGAGACGGAGAACCAGACACTCGGGCCGAAATCGTCACGCGGTCCCTTCTGCGCCGGCGCGAATTCACGCGGTTCGCCATTGTCGCGGCGCTTGCGGGCGCGGTCGTCCTGTACCGAAACCTCGATCAGGTCTTCCGGTGCCGACTGGTTGGCGCGATAGAGGCGCACGAAAGCCGCAGCAAGTGCCTCGGCGCCGTGGCTTTCGATGAGCTTCTGCACTAGCCCCTGCTCTTCGTCCTGCGGCTTGTCGGCAAAGATCGGATCGGCGAGCAACCGCTCGTCGTCACGCTCCGTTACTTCCTCGACGGAGGGCGGCCGCGCCCAGGTGGCGGCAATGCCGGCATTGTCGAGCAGGCGTTCGGCCTTGCGGCGGACATTGAGCGGCACGATGAGCGCGCTGACGCCCTTGCGTCCTGCGCGACCCGTTCGGCCGCTGCGATGCAGCAGCGTTTCCGGATTGGTCGGCAGATCGGCATGCACGACGAGGTCGAGGCCCGGCAGGTCGATGCCGCGGGCTGCGACGTCGGTCGCGATGCAGACTCGTGCGCGTCCGTCGCGCATCGCCTGCAGCGCATGGCTGCGCTCGTTCTGCGTCAGTTCGCCCGAGAGCGCCACGACATTGAAATTGCGGTTGTGGAACCGGGCCGTCAGGTGATTGACGGCGGCGCGCGTTGAACAGAAGACGATCGCATTGCGCGCCTCGTAGTAGCGCAGCACGTTGATAATAGCGTTTTCGCGGTCAGCAGGCGAAACGACGAGTGCGCGATATTCGATATCGATATGCTGCTTTTCTTCCGCCTGCGTGCTGATGCGCACCGCATCGCGCTGATAGCTCTTCGCCAGCTTGGCGATGGCAGCGGGCACAGTCGCGGAGAACATCAGCGTGCGGCGCTCGTCAGGTGCCGATTCAAGGATGAATTCCAGATCTTCGCGGAAGCCGAGATCGAGCATCTCGTCCGCCTCATCCAGCACTGCCGCCTTGAGTTCGCTCATATCCAGAGCGTTGCGGCGTATGTGGTCGCAGAGACGTCCCGGCGTGCCGACGACGATATGTGCGCCACGCTCCAGCGCACGGCGCTCGCTGCGGATATCCATGCCGCCGACACAGCTCGCGATAACGGCGCCTGTCATTTCATAAAGCCATTCCAGCTCGCGCTTGACCTGCAGTGCCAGTTCGCGCGTCGGTGCAATCACGAGGGCAAGGGGGGCAGCGGCCGGCGCGAAGCGCTCGGAGCCTTCAAGAAGCGTCGGTGCAAGCGCCAGTCCGAATGCGACAGTCTTGCCCGAGCCGGTCTGCGCGGAAACGAGAGCGTCCGATGCAGCGAGCGCCGGATCGAGCATCGCCTTCTGGACGGGGGTGAGCTCGGTATAGCCGCGCTTCTGCAACGCCTTGGCGATCGCCGGAGAGACGCCGTTATAGTCAGTCATGTGTTCGATCTTTCGGAGCTGTCAGGCGCGTAACGCGCCGTAGCCGGAATCGTCCGGCCGAAGAGTTGGGCCGTTCCTACTCGCTCCGGCTGCGAATGTCAAAGTGTCTCGCCACGCCATGTGTAGATGGCAATACTGCCGGAGCGCCCGCGCAGCTTCGTCTCGAACGGTCCGGTCAACTGCCCCGCCTGAGACGGAAGGGCATCCGGACCAGCGGCGTCGAGCAGGCTGGCACTGAGTGCAAGCTCTGCCCCGCGGCTTGCCGCCACCTCCATGAGCCGCTGGGCGACATTGACGGTATCCCCCGTTGCGGTGATCTGCTGGCGGTCGCCGCTGCCCAGACGGGATGCGACAACCGGGCCGCAATGGGCACCGACCTTGAAGCCTATCTTTCTGCGGCGAAGCTCCGGATGGCCCGCAAGGAAGCTGCGGGTGCGGTCGGCAAGCCGTATGGCGCAGGCTGCTGCCCGCGCCGCATCGTCGGCCGCCGGTTCCGGCAGCCCGAAGAGGATCATGGCGCCGTCGCCCATGAAGCTGGTGATCGCCCCGCCAAGCAGCCGCACTTCCTCGTCGATGAGTTCGAAGAAGCTGCTGAGGATTTCCCGCACTGCGGCCGGTCCGACGGCTTCGCTGAGGCCGGTGAAACCCGAGAGATCGATGAAGACGACGGAAGCATTCTGCCGTACCGGCTCGGCCAGGAACGCCGGGTCGCGCGCCAGCCACTCGCCCAGGCCTGGCGCTTCGATGCGCTGCAGCCGCTCGGACTGATCGGCGAAATGCCGCGCACGGCCGCGGTCACGCCAGAGTTCTGCGGCACCGAAAATAACCACGGGTGGGAGGGCGGCCGCAATCGGCAATGCAGCACTCAGCCAGTAGCCGTTCGCGAAGGCAGCAAGGTTGAGCATCGCCCAGACAATGACCGTCAGGCTGATGATGACGAAGCCGAGGGCACTGCGGCGCCATGCGACCAGTGCGACGAGAAGAACGGGCAAGGCTATCGCAATACCGGCATCCGCCTGCCGTGTCCTGCGGTCGCGCACCATGCCGTCGCTTGCTATCAGATGCGTGATCGCCGTCGACATGACTTCGACACCAGGCAGGATGGGATCGAACGGGGTCGGAAAGACATCGCCGCCGCCGGCCACGGTCGCGCCGATCACCACCACCTTGCCGGTGATGGCATCCGCAGGCAGCTGGCCGTCGAGCGCATCGGCAGCGCTGAACGTGCGGATACTGCCTGCAGGACCATAGAAAGTCAGCGGCAGGCGCTGGCCCGTATCCGTTGGAATGCGCTGGGCGCCGAGCCGGATACCATCCTTTTCGATCAATGGTTCCGCACCGAGCGCAATCGAGGCGACCCGGAGTGGAAAGGCTGCATCCAGACGGCCGGCTGCGCGGGAAAACAGCGGAATGAATCGCGGCACACCGCTCTGGTCCGTCGCCACATTGACGATGCCGAGTGTTGCAGCCTCTGCGAAGCGTGGCTGCGGCAGCAGAAGCTGCTGTGCTTCGGGAACCGCGGCAAGCGGATCTTCTGCATTTTCCGTCACCGCCTGGAGACTTTGCGGAAAGGTTGCAGCACCGGCGATGATGCTGGGGGTCGCTCTGAGGGCCGTTTCAAGCGCGGCATCGCCCTCCTCCGTACCGGCATCGACAAGCAGGATATCGAGCGCCAGTGCCCTCGGCTTCAACGCTCCGATGGACGTGACAAGCTGCGCAAGCATCTCCCGCTTGAGCGGATAGCCATGTGCTGCGGCGGTACGGTCATCGATCGCGATAATGGAAACGAGACCGGGCGGGGGCCGGACGCCGACGATCGTGCTGCGCAGATCGGCAAGCGTGGCCTCCATCCGCTCCATGAGGCCGGAGTCTGACTGCAGATGAAAATAGCCGAGTACCGCGCCCCATAGACCGGCGAGCAGCAGCGCGATCACGGTCTGGAGGCGATGGTTCATGAGACGACTTATTGACCGAGGCGTGAAAGAAGGGCCGCGACGCGAGGCGCCGGCCACGTGCGAACGGTGAGCGCAGCGGTTCCGCGCGTGACATCCACACCCTCGCCCGGTCCAAGTGTGACCGCCGGCCCGGCTGGACGGCGCACGCCGACGCGGCCGCGTGTGACCAGCACGGAGGTCGTGCCGCCTTTGACATCGACGGCCCATTGCGTACCGCGGACGGCCGCGATCGCCTGTGGCGTCACTACCTGGAAGCCGCCGCGGTGCTGGCTGCTGTCCACGTCGACAAGGGCGGCCTTGCTGCGCAGCGACAGCGAATCCGGGCTGCCGTCGCGATTGCGGTCGGTAAGTCTGAAGGATGCTCCACGTTCGGCGGTGACGTTGACGCCGCCCGGACAACGGAAAATCTGGTTGCCGTTTGAAGCGCGCGAAATCGCGCAGCCGGCAGACTGGGCATAAGCTGCGCCATCAGGCAGGAGGCCGATGATCAGCGCAGCGGAAAACAGGCTGCGGGAGATTGCTGACATGGCTTTCATGATCCGCCCCTCGTGAGCCGCCCGTGCGTCTTCGATTGCGCCGGTCCGCCCATACTCTAGCTGAATTCGTCGGTTTCCCTATGCAAAAACGTGAAACTGCGCAAGCCATTCAGAGAGATCGCTCCGCGACTCCGGGATCGGCCGGCGAAGGCCCTACATAGCGGGCACGCGGCCGGATCAGATGACCGCTCTCGACCTGCTCCATCGCATGTGCCAGCCAGCCGGCCGTGCGCGCCAGCGCGAAGATGATGATCGGCGCCTCCTGCGGCAGATTGAAGGCTGCCGTCATGGCGGCAAGCGCGAAATCGACATTGACTTTCTCGCCCACCATCTCTTCGCCGGCCTGCTGCACATCGCGAAAGACCGGCGGCACGTCGAAAGAGGAGAGCAGCACACTCGCCCGTATATCGCCGTCGGGGTAAAGCTGATGCCCGAACGCCGCCGGCCTGCTGCCCCGCAGCAGAAGCCGGCGGATCGCCTGCTCCGCGCAGGCGGTGGATGCGGCCTCGGCAAGAGCATCGACGCTCCGCCACGCCGAACCATGCAGCGGCCCGGTCAGCGTCGCCAGGCCCGAGAGCACGGCGGCAGAAAGTGCTGCCCCCGTCGAAACCGTGACGCGGACGGCGAAGGTGGAGGCGTTGAGCTCGTGATCGGCAAGCATGACAAGCGCCCGCCGCAGGCAATCGGCAGCTTCCGGCCTGCGCCAGCATGCGGCAAGACGAATGTGCAGGGGATGGTTCGCAAGTCCCGGCGCCAGTGCGTCTGCGACGGTTGAGAGCACGCTGCACGCTTCCGCCTGCAAGGCCGGGCGTGCACGCCCCAGAGACGGCAGATCGGCAGTAACCCGTCCCGCCAGCGCCAGAAGCGCAGCCTGAACGGAGGGCGATACTGGCTGTGCCGTCGATGTTTGCGTGCAGGCAAAACTCTCCGCATTCCACAACAGCAGTGCCGTCTCCTCCAGCGTTGCATGAGCCGAAAGCTCCGCCGCATCCTGCCCCCGATACAGCAATCGTCCGGCGGCAATGGTTGAGATCGCGGATGTCAGCACGGGATCGCCCCAGCTGATCGCCTCGGCGGCGACCGTCTCGCTCTTGCGTCGGCCGGCATGCCGCTCGGCGAGCCGTTTGACGTCGCTTTGCTGATAGAGACTGCGGCGCGGATCGGCTGGGTCGGCCTTGGCACGGATACGGCCCCGGCTGACGTTGGCATAAAGCGTCTGCGGCTTGGTGCCGAGTTCCGCCAACGCTTCCTCTGCTGTCAGCCAGGTCATCCCAACCTCATGTTGATCAATTACATCAAGATTGACGTCAACTAAACTAGGTCCGATCTTTCCTCCGGTAAAGGAGAAAGACCCATGAAAAATGGTTTGGAAGATGTCATTGCCGCTGAAACCCAGCTTTCGGATGTCGACGGCGAAGCCGGCCGGCTGATCATCCGCGGCGTATCCCTGGATCATCTGGCCGGGCGCAGTACCTATGAAGATGTCGCCGCCCTGCTGCTGGACGGGTTGATCGAACCGCATCTCGATGCAAGCGAGTTGCGCCGCCGGCTTGGTCAGGCGCGAAGGGAAGTTTTCGCGGAAGTCAAAGCCGCCGATTCCCGCCTGCTGGCGCTGCCGCCGGTCGATGCGATGCGAGCACTCGTCGCTCGTCTGCCGGACGGCGAGGATATCGATACCACGCTTCGCCTGCTTGCCGCACCCGCAGTCTTCCTGCCGGCAGTCCTGCGCCTGCAGCGCGGCAAGAAGCCCGTAAAGCCCGATGCCAGCCTGGCTCTGTCGGCCGATATCCTGCGGATGCTATCGGGCACGGTGCCGAGCGCCGAGCAGACCGGTGCACTCGACACCTATCTCGTAACGATCTCCGATCACGGCCTGAACGCCTCGACCTTCGCATCACGCGTCATCGCTTCCACCCGCGCCGGCCTCACTTCCTCGGTGTTGGCGGCGATCAGCGCTCTGAAGGGGCCGCTGCACGGCGGCGCGCCGGGACCGGTGCTCGATATGCTTGACGGTATCGGAACCAAGGCCAATGCCGGCCCCTGGCTGCGCTCGGCGCTCGACCGCGGCGAGCGGCTGATGGGCTTTGGCCACCGCGTCTACCGGGTGCGCGATCCGCGTGCCGACGCCCTGAAAAATGCGCTGAAGCCGCTCGTTGCTGCCAATCAGGTCAATGCCAGCAGAATCGCGCTTGCCGAAGCCGTGGAGCAGGAAGCGCTTGCCATCCTGAAGGAACGCAAGCCGGACCGGCCGTTGGATGTGAATGTGGAGTTTTATACCGCGCTGCTGTTGGAAAGCCTCGGCTTCCCCCGCGAAGCCTTCACTGGCGTCTTCGCCATCGGCCGCACCGTCGGCTGGATCGCCCATGCTCGCGAACAGGCGCTGGAAGGCCGTCTCATCCGCCCGCGCTCGGTCTATGTCGGACCTCTGCCGGAAGCGGCGTAACATCAAGAAAAAGCCGCTCCCTCGTCTTGGAGGGAGCGGCGGAATTTTAGACCAATCGGCTCTGCTCGGTTGCCGCTTCGATGAAGCTTGCAAAAAGCGGATGCGGGTCAAGCGGGCGGGACTTCAGTTCCGGGTGGTACTGAACGCCGATGAACCAGGGATGATCAGGATATTCGATCGTCTCCGGCAGCACGCCATCCGGCGACATGCCTGAGAAGACCAGACCGCAATTCTCCAGCCGATCCTTGTAGTCGATATTGACTTCGTAGCGGTGGCGATGACGCTCGGAAATGTCGGTCGAGCCGTAGATATCCGAAATCTTCGTACCCTTCTTCAGGGACGCCTTGTAGGCGCCGAGACGCATCGTGCCGCCTAGATCGCCCGATGCCGTGCGCTTCTGCAACTCGTTGCCCTTCACCCATTCCGTCATCAGGCCGACGACCGGTTCCGGGGTCGGGCCGAATTCGGTCGAGGAGGCATTCGGAACATCAGCCAGATTGCGGGCAGCCTCGATGACGGCCATCTGCATGCCGAAGCAGATGCCGAAATACGGCACCTTGCGCTCGCGGGCAAAACGTGCCGCATGGATCTTGCCTTCCGAACCGCGCTCGCCGAAGCCGCCCGGTACCAGAATACCGTGGACCTTCTCCAGATATGGAGCCGGATCTTCCTTTTCGAAGACTTCGGACTCGATCCACTCGAGCTTGACCTTGACGCGGTTGGCGATCCCTCCGTGATGCAGAGCCTCGATCAGCGACTTATAGGCATCCTTGAGACCGGTATACTTGCCGACGATCGCAATCGTTACTTCGCCTTCCGGCGTGCGGATACGGTTGCAGACCTCTTCCCACTGGTCGAGGCGCGGCTTGGGAGCCGGCTCGATGCCGAAGGCAGCCAGAACTTCGTCGTCGAGGCCTTCCTTGTGATAGGCCATCGGCACGTCGTAGATATTGGCAACATCGAGCGCCTGGATGACAGCGGACGGACGCACGTTGCAGAACAGCGAGAGCTTGCGGCGCTCCGCCTCCGGGATTTCCCGGTCGGCGCGCACCAGAAGGATATCGGGATGAATACCGAGCGCCTGCAGTTCCTTGACCGAATGCTGCGTCGGCTTGGTCTTCAGCTCGCCCGCTGCAGGAATGTACGGCATGAGCGTCAGGTGGACGTAGATCGCGGTGCCGCGCGGCAGGTCGTTGCCGAGCTGGCGGATCGCTTCCATGAAGGGCATCGCCTCGATATCGCCGACCGTGCCGCCGATTTCGCAGATGACGAAATCGTAGTCGTCATTGCCCTCGACGACGAAATCCTTGATCTCGTTGGTGACGTGGGGAATGACCTGAACGGTCGCGCCGAGATAGTCGCCGCGGCGTTCCTTGTCGATGATGTTCTTGTAGATGCGGCCGGTGGTGATGTTGTCGGTCTTGGTCGCCGAACGTCCCGTGAAACGTTCATAGTGGCCGAGATCGAGGTCGGTTTCCGCGCCGTCGTCAGTGACGAAGACTTCGCCGTGCTGGGTCGGGCTCATAGTGCCCGGATCCACGTTCAGATAGGGGTCGAGTTTGCGAAGCCGCACCCGATAACCACGGGCCTGCAACAACGCTCCGAGAGCCGCGGCCGCAATTCCTTTTCCGAGGGAAGAAACCACGCCGCCAGTGATGAATACGTATCGCGCCATGGGAGTCACCGGATACCTTTTCAAAAACGATTCCACCAGCCCAAAAATTCTTTTCCGGAACTTTTGGTGCGTGGCGCAGGAATCTGAACAAAAGAAAACCGGCAGACCCGAGGGCCTGCCGGCGGTTTATTTTCAGGACCGGCTTATTGTCCCGTGGGGACGCCGGAAGGCTGTGCCGGCGCGGTAGCGGCCGGAGCCTCAGGCTGGGCCGGAGCTGTTGTCGTCGGAGCTGCCGGAGCGGTCGCCGCAGGGGCGCTCGCAGCCGGAGCCGGATTTGCGGGTGCTTGCGCTGCAGGAGCCGGCGTTGCCGGGGCAGCCGGTGCCGGAGCGGCAGCGCCGCTGTTCGGAATGCCGCTGTTGTCGGCAGGCTGAGCCGGAGCCGGGGCATTGCCGCCGAGCGAATCGAGAATGCCGTTGCCCTGGCCGCTCGTTGCCGGAATGCGGTTGAGAATGTCGGTCGGTCGGCCTTCGTAACGGGTCAGGATTCCGAGGCCGAGCGAGGTCAGGAAAAACAGCGTCGCCAGGATCGCCGTCGTGCGCGTCAGCGCATTGGCCGTGCCGCGGGCCGACATGAAGCCCGATCCGCCGCCGATGCCGAGGCCGCCGCCTTCGGAGCGCTGGATGAGCACGACGCCGACGAGCGCGAGCACGATCATGAGATGGATGACAATCAATACTGTCTGCATGGGTCCAGTCCTGCCCGTCGCAGGACGGACATAAAATAAAAATCTGGCGGCTCTTTACATGAGGTCATCTGCTATTCCAAGCCCTTCGGCCAGGAATATGCAATCGCCTCAGGCAAGCAGCGTTTCATATGCGCCGTAGATGGCGAGGAAATCAGTGGCTTTCAAGCTCGCGCCGCCGATGAGAGCGCCGTCCACATTGTCAACGGCGAGCAGCTCGCTGGCATTCGAGGGCTTGACCGAACCGCCATAGAGGATGCGCATGCCCTTGCCCTCTTTGCCGAACCGCAAGATGAGTTCGTCACGGATGAAGGCGTGGACGATTTCCACATCCTGTGCGGTCGGCGTCAGCCCGGTACCGATCGCCCAAACCGGCTCATAAGCGATAACGGTATTCTCGGCCGTCGCCTCGTCCGGCAGCGATCCCGAAAGCTGGCGCTTGAGGATATCGAGCGTCTGGTAGGCGTCGCGCTCATCGGCGGTTTCACCGACACAGATGATCGCGGTGATATCGGCCTGATAGGCGGCCTGGGCCTTGGCGCGCACTAGATGATCGGTTTCGGCATGGTTGATGCGTCGTTCCGAATGGCCGACGATCACATAGGTGCCGTAGCAATCGGCAATCATTTCCGCAGACACATCGCCGGTATGGGCGCCGCTCTGCGTCTGGTGGCAATCCTGCGCGCCGATCGCAAGCGGGCTGTCGGTGGCGAGCGCCGTCGCCACGTAAAGCAGCGTTGCCGGTGGGCAGATCAGGGCTTCGACTTTTTCCGACAAGGGAATGCTGACGCCTTGGGCAATCGCCTTGATCTGGTCCAATGAGGCACGCGTACCGTTCATCTTCCAGTTCCCCGCCACGAGCGGGCGTACGTCAGGTGTCATGTTGCTCCTCCCAAAATCCGCCTATTCGGCGGCCTTAGCAAAAGCCGGCAGCAAAGGAAAGCGCTCCAGGTGACGTTGGGAAAATAACAGCCTTACGCGGGGTGAAATCCGCCTTTTCAGGAGGCCAGTATCCAGTTCAGCACCCTGCGCCAGTCGATCATGCGGATCGGCGTGCCATGATTGCCGCTCTCAAACAATGTGAAATGCGTCGGGTATTTTGCCTTGTCGAGCTTTTCGAACAGCGCCTGCTGGTCGGCTGCAGCATAGACGGGATCGCGGCTGCCATGGGCAAACCAGAGCGGCAGCTTCGCCTTGTAGAAAGGGCTCTTTGCAAAATCCGGGTCCGAGACGCCGCTCATGATCAGCATTCCCTTCAGCCGTTTGGTGCTTTCGACATCGCGCGCGATCCCCCAGCAGATCTGGCTGCCCATCGAGGCGCAGCTCAGGATGATTGGTCGGCCGGGAGACTGTGCGCTCGCGTAGCGGATCAGGCCGGCGATCGCCGTCACGCCGTTGGCGTCGAACGTCCGCACGGTCGGTGAATAATAGACGCCGCCATTGCCGGCAACGAGGTTCTTCAGCCGGTTGAAGTTGCCGCCGAACGTATAGTCGTTGGCGCCGAGCCGCCGGTCGCCGTCTCGGCCGTGGATGAAGATAACCGTGAAGGCGGCATTCTGTGCTTGTCCCACTCTGGTGACATCCAGCCTGGTGCCGTCGAGCGACAGCGTTTCATCCGCCTGCAGCTTCTTCACGCCGAGCGAGACATATTTCTGCTGCACACGCTTTTCCGGTATCTGGTCGCGCCCGTTGATGTCGCGCGTCTCGTCGTATTCGATCACGTCGAAGGCGCCGTCATCGCCTGTCTGAAGCACGGTCTGCTTCGAAAACAGGTCGTCCTTGTAAGGCGGCAGGGCATCGGCTGCGGTGGTCCCGACCGCTGCGGACATGAAAAAGGCCGCAATTGCGGTGATTATGGTGCAATGACTTGTGGACATCGGCATGCAGATGGTTCCCAAAGAGCTGCCGCGACTTGCCATTCGACGCCCGGCAACGCAAATCACATCTTGAAAAGCTCCGCAAATCCGGGGCGCGTCGCGTATCGGTGCGCTTTCTGTCAGAATTCCCCTGATTCGCAAATGCGATGCCGAACGCGACTATTGTGGGCCAGCGGCGGCCCGTCACGAGAATAAGATCTGAACGGTTCCATGGAAGACAGCAACGACCTTTTTTCCGGAATGCCCCTATCGTCAAAGCAGGACTCACAGAAGCAGGAGGAGGCTGCAAAGCCTGCCGCGCCGGCTGCAAAGCCCGCTGCGGCTGCAGCACCCGCCGCCTCCCGCCCTGCCCCGGCGACGTCGAACGGCGACGATTACGGCGCATCCTCGATCCGCGTTCTGGAAGGCCTGGAACCGGTGCGCATGCGCCCGGGCATGTATATCGGCGGCACCGACGAGAAGGCGCTGCACCACCTCTTTGCCGAAGTCATCGATAACTCGATGGACGAAGCAGTGGCCGGCCATGCCGATTTCATCGACGTCCACCTCGATGTTGAGGGCTATCTCACCGTTACCGATAACGGCCGCGGTATTCCGGTCGAGAACCATCCGCAGGTTCCCGGCAAGTCGACACTTGAAGTCATCATGACCAAGCTGCATGCCGGCGGTAAATTCGACGGCAAGGCCTATGAAACCTCCGGCGGTCTGCATGGCGTCGGTGTGTCCGTCGTCAACGCTCTGTCAGACGTTCTCGAAGTCGAGGTTGCTCGTAACCGCAAGCTCTATCGTCAGCGCTTCTCGCGCGGCCTGCCGCAGGGCGGGCTCGAGGAGCTCGGCGATGTGCATAACCGCCGCGGCACCAAGGTTCGCTTCCACCCCGACCCGCAGATTTTCGGGGATCATGCGAAGTTCGATGCAGCGCGTGTTTTCCGTATGGCCCGCTCCAAGGCCTATCTCTTCGGCGGCGTCGAAATCCGCTGGAGCTGCGATCCGGGCGTGCTGCCTGAAGGTTCCGACGTGCCCGACAAGGCCGTCTTCCACTTCCCCGGCGGCCTGAAGGATTACCTGCAGGCGACGATGGGCAAGGAGTTCACCGTCACCCGTGAAATCTTCGCCGGCAAGACCGAGAAGGCGAGTGGCCATGGTTCGCTGGAATGGGCGATCACCTGGTATGGCGGGGATCCGCAGGTCCACTCCTATTGCAACACCATCCCGACGCCTGAAGGCGGCACGCACGAGGCCGGCCTGCGCATCGCGCTGACCAAGGGCCTGAAGAGCTACGCCGAGCTGACGCAGAACAAGCGCGCCGCGCAGATCAACACCGACGACGTGATGATATCCGCCGTCGGCATGCTCTCGGTCTTCATCCGCGAGCCGGAATTCGTCGGTCAGACCAAGGATCGTCTGGCGACGGTCGAAGCCCAGCGTCTCGTCGAAAACGCGCTGCGCGATCCCTTCGACCACTATCTCGCCGACAATCCGAATGAGGCCGAGAAGCTTCTCGATTGGGTGATCGAGCGTGCCGAAGAGCGCCTGCGCCGCCGCAAGGAGAAGGAAGTCAACCGGAAGACCGCGGTGCGCAAGCTGCGCCTGCCCGGCAAGCTCGCTGATTGCTCGCAGAACACCGCTGAAGGCGCCGAACTCTTCCTGGTCGAGGGCGACTCGGCAGGTGGTTCCGCCAAGCAGGCGCGTAACCGCGCCAATCAGGCGATCCTGCCGCTGCGCGGCAAGATCCTCAACGTTGCCAGTGCCGGCCGCGAGAAACTGTCGGCCAACCAGCAGATCTCCGATCTCATCCAGGCGCTCGGCTGCGGCACGCGCTCGAAATACCGCGAAGAGGATCTTCGCTACGAACGCGTCATCGTCATGACCGATGCCGACGTGGACGGTGCGCACATTGCTTCGCTGCTCATCACCTTCTTCTATCAGGAAATGCCGGAGCTGGTCCGGGGCGGCCACCTCTTCCTCGCGGTGCCGCCGCTCTACAAGATCACCCAAGGGGCAAAATCCGCCTATGCCCGCGACGACGATCACCGCGCCGAGCTGATGGAGACGGAGTTCAAGGGCAAGGCCAAGATCGAGATCAGCCGCTTCAAAGGTCTCGGCGAAATGCTGCCCGCCCAGCTCAAGGAAACCACGATGGATCCGTCCAAGCGCACGCTGCTGCGGGTGCTGATCGACGAAGTGGATTTCGAGGGCACGCGCAATGCCGTCGACGACCTGATGGGAACCAAGGCCGAAGCCCGTTTCCGCTTCATCCAGGAGCGTGCGGCCTTCGCCGAGGACCTTGATATTTAAGGGACTGCGAATTCATCGAACTGACGAAGAACCGTTACGAGTCCGTCAAATTACCGGCGCAATAGAACGGCCGGCGCTCTGTCCTCCCGTGAGGCCTCCGCAGCGCCGGCCGTTTTGTTTCAACCTTTTGCCGGATATTTGCCATGACCAAGCGTTTTCTTGCGACTGCCGCTTTCGTTCTCCTGTCCAGCACCGCTTCCGTTTACGCGACCGTTACAGGCGCGACCGTCGAGACCACCTGCCCCTTCGGCGATTGCGCGGCAGCGATCTCCCTTTCCTATCTCGGTGAATTCGTCATCCCGACCGGACAGATGGAAAACGGCGTCGAATTCGGCGGCATTTCCGGCCTCGATTTCGATGCCGCCACCGGCCATTACATCGCCATCAGCGACGACCGTTCCGAAAAGGCGCCAGCGCGCTTCTATGATCTCGACATCGACGTCAGCGCCGCCGGCCTGAAGGGCGTCACCATCGTCAAGCATACCACTTTCCAGGACAAGAACGGCCAGCCCTTCGCCATCCGCACCGTCGATCCGGAATCCATCCGCTTCGGCAAGGACGGGATTTACTGGGGCAGCGAAGGCGATGCCAAGGCGCTGATCGCTCCCTTCGTCCGCGTCACCTCGCCGGACGGCGCTTTCGTGCGCGAGTTCAAGCTGCCGGACGGTTTTGCCCCGACCGCCGACAAATCGACCGGTATTCGCGACAACCTCGCTTTCGAGGATCTGGCCGTGTCTCCGTCCGGTGATGTTTTCGTTGGCGTCGAAGCAGCCCTCTATCAGGACGGCCCGAACCCCAGTCTGACGACCGGCAGCCTGTCGCGCATCATCCGCTATGACGGCGCGAGCGGCGAGCCGAAGGCTCAGTACGTCTATCCTGTTTCACCGATCCCTCAAGCTGCCGCCAAACCCGATGGCGGTAATGATAACGGCATGTCGGAAATGATCGCCCTTGACGATCATCGCCTGCTCGCCGTCGAGCGCAGCTATGCCCAGGGCCTCGGCAACAACGTCAAGCTCTTCATGATGGATCTCGATGGCGCAACTGATGTTTCCGGCATCGCCTCGCTCGCCAAGAATGACCAACGCGTCGTACCAGTGCGCAAGAGTCAGGTGCTCGACCTACGTGCCATCGGCCTGACGCCCGACAATATCGAGGCCATGGCAATCGGCAAGGCGAAGGATGGCGCCGATGTCCTGATCCTCGGTTCGGACAATAATTTCTCGACCGGCCAGAAGACGCAGTTCTACGCCTTTAAGATCAACCGCCGCCCGCAATAATATCTCAAGGATTCAGCGACCAGATAACCACGCTTTGTATACGCTTTATCCGGGCGGACCTTGAAACCGCCCGGTTCATAGCCCATAAACTAGGACAACAATAAAAAGAGGCGCGCGTGGGTGTGTTTGATCGTCAGAAAACCAATACGGAGCCGCGATGGCTGGGGCCGTCGGCGACGGTACGTACGCCGCTGATACCATCCATTTCGGCTGCGCGCTGGCTGCTCGTGCTCGTTGCCGCAGCCGGCGTTTATTTCTTCTACGGCTTCGTGGTGCCAGTGCTCGCAGCCCTCGTCATCGGCTTTGCGAGCTGGCCGCTTTACCGCAAACTGGTTGCCCGCGTCGGCGGCAATACGACGATCGCCGCGACGATCGCGATCGTCCTCATCGTCACCTTCCTCGTCATTCCGATCAGCCTTGCGGTTGCCTATACGACCGGTGAAGTGCGTACCTGGGTCGCCTGGGCGATCCACGCCAACCGCTTTGGCGCGGAAACACCGCAATGGATCGTCGCCCTGCCGCTCGCCGGCCCCTATCTCGACGAACTCTGGACGAAATATATCGGCAGCCCCGGTGCCATGGGTGAGCTCATCCAGGCTGTCAGCGGTGCCAATATCGGCAATATCTATCGTGCGGTCCTGGCGGCCGGCGGCGGCGCCTTCCATTTGTTGCTGACTCTGCTCTTCATGCTGATCGCGCTGTTTTTCGTCTATCGCGACGGCTTCTCCTTCTCCAAGCAGATCGACATGCTCGGCGAGCGTATCCTGCCGAACCGCTGGGAGCGCATTTCCCGCGTCGTGCCCGCCACCATCAGCTCGAC
>Ga0209758_1000985_pt1 | contig 38269 bp, 29 predicted proteins | sample AraplaMF_Col_mMF_FD_184258 | JGI IMG/M metagenome (GOLD analysis project Ga0209758, IMG submission 184258) | Arabidopsis root microbial communities from the University of North Carolina, USA - plate scrape MF_Col_mMF (SPAdes) (version 2) | ecosystem: Host-associated > Plants > Roots > Endosphere... | reverse complement strand
CGGGCTCTGGATATCGGCCCAGATCTCACCGCCGATATCGGTCCAGCGCTTGCAGAAGGCGAAGTCCTCCGAAAGATAAGTCCCGGTCGCCGGATCGATCATGCATTCGAACAAGGCGAACCTGTTCTGGCTCGTGACGAGCGAGTCATGCGAATGCTCACGGAAGAACTGCAGGTTGGCATAATCAGGATGACGGCACATCGCCTCCAGCGCCTGGCGCCGGATCATCAGGAAACCGGTGCCGGCATAGCGCACACGGGTGAAGCCGTTGACCACCACGATGCGATCGGGGTCCTCGATCTCGAGCACGTAGTCGAGCGAGGCGGCCGGCACATCGGTGCGGCCAGACTGGATTGCCCGCTTCGCCTTGTCCCAATTGACCCGCTTGATCGGATAGCAGCCGGCGACGACATCGGCGCCGCATTCGATCAGCCGGAACACCTGCTCCGGCTTGAAACCGATATCGGCGTCGATGAACAGGAAATGCGTCGCGTCGGGGTCGTCCAGGAACATCGCGACCAGATTGGCTCGCGCGCGAGTGATCAGCGCATCGCCGTCGCGCAACAGCACCTTGAGGCCGAGATTGGACATGCCGTGCACGGCGCGCTGGAGCGCAAAGATCGAGCTCGCATAAATGCTCGACACCTGCCCGCCGAAGCAGGGCGTCGCGACCACCAATTGCATGTTGTCCGACATTGACGGCTCCGCCCCCCGCTCAAACCCCTCCAAGAGGTAAAGAGGCATGGTTAACGGCGCCTTAATGCGCCGTTACAGGAACTTGACCAGCGAGAGCTCCGCGAGTTTGGCGGTCGTCTGGTAGGACGCCTGCAGCGCGTTCTGGAGCGACAGGATTTCGCTCGCGACCTGGTCGGGCGAGGCCGACTCCGCCTGGTCCACGATGGTCTGGAGCTGAGCCTTGGCCTGGGTCTGGCGCGTGGTCGCGTCCTTCATCGTGTTCTGGGCCATCGCAAGGTCGGTCTGGATGTCCTCGATCTTCTGCTGCCCCGGCTGCGGCGTCAGCGCCTGCGTGGTCCGCAGCGCCAGGGCCGAGACCTGACCGCCCGCATATTGCCCGGTCGGCGATGTCGAGAACGTCCCAAACACGGCGATCGCCTGCAGTTGCTTGCGGATCGCAGTCTCGTCGGCCTGCGCGCCGTATTGCACGGTGACGGAGTCATCCACCCGCGCCACCGCGGTCGAACGCGCCGAGCCCGGCCCGTCATTGCCGGTGTACCATTTCACTGTGGTGGCCGAGCCATTCACCAGCGTCGTCGCCGAGCCGAGAGGCGAAGAGCCGACCCGCAGCGGAGGCTTTGCTGCCGTAACCGGGGAGGACGTGAAGCCGAGCGCCGTGAACGCCGCGCTGTTCGAGCTCGTGATGTTGAGGCTGCCGGGATCGTCCGTATTGATCGTGATCACGCCGCATTGGATGGTCGACGGCTTCGAGGTGCCGGTGAGCTGATCGATCTTGCTCAGCAGAGTTGTAATGTTGTCGGTAACGTTGATCTGGTTCGGGCCGGTGGCGCCCGAGGCGACAAAAGTCAGCGTCTGACCGTTCACCGTGATGGTATCGGGAGCCGACCCCGCCTGGAACGCCGCCGTGAGGACTTCCGGGCCGCCCGCTGTCGCCGTGCCGCTCAGCACGGTTGAACCGGTGATCGGGGGCGTCGACGGTACGTTGCCGCCACGCGTCACGCTGCTGAGACCGAGCGCCGTGGCCGCGCCGCCGGCGACCGCCACATCTGTGCCGGTGCCGGTCGCGATCTGGATATTGCCGCTGGCGCTCAGGGTCACGTTGGCGGAGGGGATGCCGGCGGCCGTCGCGATCGCATTCAAGATATCAGACATCTTCGCGGCGCTGCCCGAAGCCAGTCCGATCGTGGTATTGCCGCCGGCCGTCGTGACCGTGGTGACGTTAGGGTCGAAGGTGATGGTGTGGGCGCCGCTCGCGCCGGTGATGGTCAGGGTGGTACCGGTCGGAGCGTTGGCGAGCGCGTTGAGAATAGCTCCGTTGAGATGGGGTGTCGCCGAAGAATCGAGCGACGTGCTCGTCGAGGCAGCCGCCAATGCGCTGTCCTGCAATGCGACCGAGCCCGTCCCGGTCGTCGAGGTATAGGCCGAGCGAAAATTGCCGGCGGCCGCCACATTCGCGATAGCCGACCCCGCCGTATTGAAGAAATTGTCGCCTGCCGCAACGGCGGATGCCGCCACCAGCGAGGTGCCAGCCAGCTTCTTGATTGCGATGTTCAGCGCTGTGTTGAGATTAGATGCCGTAATGTTCGGGTCGGGAGCAACCGGTGGCACCGCATTGGGCTTGCCGGGGTCGATGGCGAAACTGCCGGCCGGCGTCGGGACAGCCGTGGACGCGGTCAAGTCGATCTGCTCGGTCGAACCGTCAGGCAGCGTGAACTGGACGCTGAGCTTGTCGCCGTTGTTTGGGTTGACGCCATTGAGATCGACCGAGAACGACACCGGCGAGCCGCTCGGGCCGGTGACGGTCGCGCCTGATAGCGTCGAAGACACCGCCTTGAGCTTGAGCCCGAACGGCGACCCCGCAACGTCTTCGGACACCTTCACCGAGCTCGGCGTCGGCTGCGGCGACGCCAGCACAAGCCGGCCCATGCCGTTAGCGCCGAGGTCGGCGGCCTGGCGCTCCGCCATCACCGTCTTCAGGCCCGCTTGCGTCGTGGTGCCGTTGATGATGTCGCCGGCATCGGCGACAGATTGCGTGTTGTAGGCGGTCCCGGAGAACAGATAGCGGTTGCCCGACTGCGTGTTGAGGACGCCAACCATCGAGCCGAACTGCGCGGCGGCCGTGTTCTGCGCCACCGTCTGGCCGTTGACATTGAGATCCTGCGCGGTGCTGGCCGAGCCCGTCTGCACGGTATTGCGGATCGTGGTCAGTGACTGCAGCGCGGTGTTGGCGAGGTTGATGTTGACGTTGACGTTGGTGATCGTGTCGGTATAGGCGGCGATGTTCGAGAGCTGCGCGCGCGAGGCGATCGCAAAGCCCTCGTTGGTGCCCATGCCGGAATAATTCTGCGACAGCTTGCCGGTCGAGAGCTGCGTCGACAGGTCGGTGAGCTGCTGATTGATGTTACGGATCTGTGCGCCGAGGATCGACGAGCCGTAATTGATGCTGCTGATCGACATGTTTCAGAGCCCTACTGATTACCCTTGAGCCTGGATCAACGTGTTCATCATGCTCTGCACCACCGACATCACATGGGCGTTGGCGGCATAGGCATTCTGGAGCTGGATCAGGTTCGACATCTCCGAGTCCAGATTGACGCTGGAGGTCGAGTTGAACTTGGCCTGGAGCGTCGAAACCACGACGCTCTGGCCTTGCTGGAGCGCGGTCGCCTGGGTCGAGGCGTTGGCCTGCACGCTGAGGAATTGCTGCAGGTAATTCGAGACGCTGCCGGTGAACGGCTGGCTCGCCGAGCCGAGACCGGTCTGCGGCGAATAGGAGAAAACCGTATTCGTCAACTGCGAGTAGAGATAGTCCGAGCGCGTGGTGTCGCCGGTGGGCGTGACCGGCGAGGTGTTGTAGATCGACAGCCTGGTCGGGTCGGCGGTGAGCTGCATGTTCACGGCGATGCGCCCGGCAAGGCCCGTCATCTGCGAGCCCGAGCTCGTGATCGCGCCGGTATAGAGCGCCTGCCCGCCATCGGTGAACAGCGGAAGCTGCGGACCGCCCGAGGTCAGCGAGGACACCGTCTTGCTGCTCGACGCCGAATTGACCTTGGCGAGGCCGCTGTTGTCATCGGTAACCCGGAGCGTCGTCGCGGTCGCCGGCGAGGGAGCTGCGGAGAACGTCAGGTGCGAGCCTGACAGCGCGGTGTTGAGCGCGGAGGCGATCGCCCCCATGCCATTGGCGAAATTGACCCCGATCTGCATCGGATTGGCATTGGTGGCGTTCTGCAGCGGCAGCGCCGCCGGATCGGTCACGTTCACCAGCGTGATCTGGCGCTGGGTATTGGTGGAATCGGTATAGGTGATGTTGACGCTATTGCCCGGCTGCGCGCCGGAAAGATCGATGTCGAAGCCGGCAGGCGGACCGGAGACGGTGGTACCCGCCGTGGTCTTGTCCGACAGCGCGCTCGACATCGTCGCGGCGAGCTGGTCGACCTGGTTCTGCGCCTGCACCAGGGTCTCGTCGCGCAGCTTCAGGTCGGCCGCGATCTGGCCGGAGGAGACCACGTTGTTGCCGACGACGTCGATGGACGAGCCGTTCGGCAGCTTGAGGGTGAGCGCTCCGACGCCGGACTTGGCCGGATCGATATTGTAGAGCGAGGTCGCCGACAGCGCGCCGGAAGACGCGAAGGAGAATTGCGAGGCCAATCCCGCACCGACCAGCTGGACACCCGTCGTCGTATAGATGTTGGCCTGGTTCGATCCGTCGGTGGTGACGCGAACGTCAACATATTTCGACAGGCTGTTGATGGCCTGGTCGCGCTGGTCCATCAGGGTTGCCGCGGACGGATCGGTCGGCGACAGGCCCTGGAGCTTGGTGTTGATGTCTGCGATCTGGTTCAGCGCCGCATTGGCGGCTTGCGAGGAGGTGCTGAGATCCTGCTCGACGTTGGAGCGCAGCGACTGGATGCCCTTGGTGGTGACGTTGAGCTGCGTCGCCAGCGCCTGGGCGGCACCGAGCGCAACCCGCTGCGCCGAGGACGAGCCTGCGCTGGTCGAGAGCGCCTGCAGCGAAGAGGTGAAGGTATTCAGCGCGTTTTCAAGCGTGCCGCTGTTGCCGGGCGTGCCATAGACACTCTGAAGCTGCTTCAGGATGTTGGCCATCTGGTCGGCATAGCCGCTGCCGCCGGTCTCGGTGCGCAGCTGGTTCTGCACATAGCCGTCGATTTCGCGGCTGACGCCTGTCGTTTTCGCCGTCGAGCCGAAGTCACCTGTGGTGACTTCGATCTGGTTCGGCGTCTGGGCGACATAACCCGGCGTCTGCGAGTTTGCGACGTTGGACGAGACGATCGAGAGCGCGGCCTGGTTGGCCCGCAGACCGCTCATCGCACTGGCAAGGGCTGAACTCAAACCCATCTTACTTGCCGCCTTTGGTTACGTTACGCGCCGATCAGCGCAACACGTTGAGGAGATCCTGGACCATCGAATTCGCCGTCGTGATCACCTTGGTGTTGGCCGAATAGGCCTGCTGGGTCACGATCAGCTTGGTGAATTCGTCGGCGATGTCGGTGTTCGAACCTTCCAGGGACGAGCCGCTGATGCTGCCTGAGGCGCCGTCGATCGCCGGCCCCGACTGGTCGGTCGCTGAATAAGCGCCGCCGTCCATTGCCTTCAGATAGTTGGTGCCGTTGAAGTGCGACAACGTCACCTGGGCGAGGTCGAGGTTCTGGCCGTTGGAGAAGGTGCCGACCACGAGGCCGCTGTTGTTGACCGCAACCGAGCGGAGCTGGCCGGCAGCATAGCCGTTCTGGGTGATGGTGTTGATGGTCACCGCGCCGCTGGTGCTGGCATATTGCGTCAACCCGCCCGAGGAGATGTTGAAGGCGACAGAGCCGAGCTGCTGGCCACTGACGCTGACATTGTTGATGGTGACGCCCGAGCCGCTCGGCGAGGTCAGCGAGCCGTCGGCGGCGAAGGTGAACGTCTGTCCGGTGTTGACCCAGCCGACTGTCGTGCCGGTGGCGGCGGGATCGGTCTGGTAGAACAGGTTCCAGCTATCGGTATGACCGGTGCCCAGCGAGGCACTGTCGGTCTTGGCCCATCGGAGCTGCAGGTTCACCGGCGTGCCTGCGGCGTTGTAGGCGGTGACCGCGCCGCCGCTGATCGATTCCTTGGTAAACGTGGCGATATCGTTGCCGATCACGGTGCCGGTACCGGCGGTGCCGCCACCACCGCGGGGCTTGTTGATGGCGGACGTGAAGCCGAGCGCGGCCAGGGCAGCGGTGTTGCTGCTGGATATCTGCAGGGCGGGGCTGGCGATACCGGTATTCAGCGTGATCACGCCGTTACTGATCGATGAGCCCGAAGCGCCGCTGAGATAGTCGATCTTCTGAAGCAAGGTCGAGATGGTGTCACTGGTGCTGATCTGGTTCGGGTTGGCGATGGGCGGGGCCGTAGAGACGAAAGTCAGTAGCTGACCGTTCACCGTGATCGTATCGGCCGTCGGGGGGCCCGCGGTGAAGCCCGTTGAAAGAACTTCCGCGCCGCCGGCCGTCGCGGCGCCACTGAGCAGCGTGTTGCCGGTGATCGGAGGCGTGGACAGCACGTTGCCCCCGCGCGTCACGTTGCTGAGGCCAAGCGTAGTGGCCGCGGTACCGCTGATCGTAAGATCGACGTTCACGCCGCCGGTAATCTGGATGTTGCCGCTCGTGTTGACCGCCGCGGTGACGCCGTTTCCGGCCCCGCCGGCCGTTGCAATCGCATTCAGGATATCGTTCACCGTATTCGTGGTGGGGCTTTTGAGACCGATCGTGGTGCTGGTGGCAGTCGTGGTGATGCCCGAAATGGTGTTGTCGAAGGTGATCGTATAAACGCCACTGCCATTGTTGATCGACAGCGTCTGGCCGGCCAGCGAGGCGGCGAGATGCGGGGATGCACTGGGGTCGAGGGACGTGGCACTATTCGCCGCCGCCGAAGCGCTGTTCAGAAGCGCCACCGAACCAGTTACCGTCGTCGACGTGTAGGGCGAACGCAGATTGCCGGTAGCGGCGCCGCCGGAGATCGTTGCGTTCACATAAGGCGGGGGCGGGGTACCGACCGGCAACGGATTGGCGGCGAAATCGGACGGATTCAGGCCGCCCGCCGCCAGCAGCGTCTTGCTCGCCGCAGTCGAGCTCGCCGCCGTGTTCGGCTGAGAAGGAAGATTCGCGGCGTACTGAATCGAGGTTGTCGCCTGGGCCGGGATGAAGTTGTTCTGGAATTTCAGGACGGACGCCACGTTGCCGGTCGGGTTTCCGGTCTTCGGGTCGACCGTGACACCCATCAGATAGTAGCCGGCGCCGTTGACGAGGTTGCCGTTGGCGTTGAGCTGGAAGTCGCCGCGCCGTGTGTAATAGGTGACGCCGCTGAACTGCGGCAAGTTGTCGACGATGCTGGTGGCTTTCTGGATCGAGAAGAAGCCATCACCGGTGATCGCCATGTTGGTGGCGACGCTGGAGGACGAGATTGTGCCCTGCGTGGTGATGGTGGCCTTCGCATTTGCCGTCACGCCGCCCGCGACCTGCTTGCTCGGGACCGAGGCGTCGGGAATGAGATCGACGAAGCTGGTGCCGATGCCCTTGTACCCGGTGGTCGATGAGTTGGCGATGTTGCCGGAAATGTTCTGAAGCGCGAAGGACTGCGCCTGCAGACCACCCACCGAGGTATTCATTGCATCGAAGATACCCATAACTTTGTCTCCAAATCCGGTCGCGGCGGCGGATCGACTTATGGCCGCAATCGGGGAGACAGTCGCAAGGCCTATGCCAAAGCGGGTATCGTCAGAAAATCAATGACTTAAATGAAGATGCCCCGATCAGATGACCGGGGCATAATTGCCGGACCGGCAACAATTGCCGGGGAATCTCATCAATCGACGCCCTACGTCGCCGACGGTGTCGCCGGATGGAACACCAGCCCGAAACCGTCGATGCAGTAGCGCAATCCGGTCGGCTTCGGGCCGTCGTCGAAGACGTGGCCGAGATGGCCGCCGCAGCGCCGGCAGTGCACCTCGGTGCGCACCATGCCGAAGGTGCGGTCCTCGGTCTTGCCGACATTGCCCTCGATCGGCTGGTAGAAGCTCGGCCAGCCCGTGCCGCTCTCGAACTTGGTCTCCGAGGTAAACAGCGGGAGGTCGCAGCCGGCACAGGCGAAGACGCCTTTGCGATGCTCGTTCAGCAGCGGGCTGGAGCCCGGCCGCTCAGTGCCCTCCTTGCGCAGGATCTCGTATTGCTGCGGCGTCAGTTGGGCGCGCCACTCGGCGTCGGTCTTCTCGATCTCGAATTTTTGCGCGGCCTTCTCGCCGGCTGCTGCCGGCGCTGCCCTCAGCCAGCGGAAGGCCGAAAGGCCAAACAGGCCGGCGACGGTGGTTAGCAGGATTCGGCGGTCAAACATCTCATTCTCCGTGCGCGGGGACCACGCCCTGAGATACGGGCTCTAACGGGGAACGTTACACTTTCAGGCAGGATTTTTCGCGCCCTTATTGCGCGACGCCTTGCTCTTGGTCGGTCTCTTGGGCGGTCTCCTGAATCGTCTCTTGGGCGACCGGTTCCACCGCCTCCGGCGCAGCCGGCGGGGCGGTCCGCGGCCGAACCCCTGAGGGCTGATGGCGCGGACCGGTGCCGGCGGCCCGGTTTGCCTCGGCCAGCCGCGCCTCGCGTTCCCTGTCCTTCACCCGCGCCCGTTCGCGGTAGCGGGCAAGCGACCCCGCGGCAGCGGAACTCGCCCTGCCCCACATACCCACCAACTGACCCGCGACCCGGCCAGTTAGTCCGCCAGCCCAAACCAGTTCGAACGGCGAGAACAGCTTCCAGCGTTCGTCGCCCCACAGGATGCTGCGCGCAATCAGCTGCCCAGCCAAGGCGGACGTGTTCATTCCCTGGCGGCCGAAGCCGCTTGCCACCCACAGGCCTTTGCGCAGCTGGCCGATCTGCGGCATGCCATGCACGGTCTGGCCGGTGACGCCGCCGAACATCTCGCTGATCTCGACATTGCCGAGCTGCGGGAAGATCGACCGGATGCGACGCTTGACACCGCCCGCAAAACGCTGCGGAGGCGCCGCCCAGGTGGTCTCCGGGCTCTCCCACATCAGTCGATCGCCTTCGACGATGCGGAAATGATCGACGCCGTCGGAATCCATCACCGATCCCTTGAAGCCGATGATCTCATGCAGGCGCTCGCCGAGTGGCGCGGTGATCCCGGCGTAACGCCAGACCGGCAGCAGCGTCTCCGACAGGCGCCGCAACGGCGCACCGAGATGAATGTTGCCGGCAAGCACGATGTGGCCCGCGCGCAGCCGCGCCGACGGCGTGACGATGCGCTTGCGGATGCCGGAATGATCGATGCTGACAACAGGCGTATCCTCGAAGATGCGCGCACCGGCCCGCCGCGCCAGCGCGGCGAGGCCATGCACATATTTGCGGCCGTCGACCTGGAACGCCTTGGGGTAATAGACGCCATGGAAATAACGATCGGTCTTGAGCGTCTCGCGCACGCGATCGACTTGCCAGCCCTCGGCTTCGGTGTCGAAATCCTCGTTCAACATCTGGAGCCGGCTGATCAGCCGGTCGCCGGCATCGACGTTGGAAACTTCCAGCACGCCATCCGTTAGGCCGATGCCTGGCATGTTCTCTTCAGTGGCGTTGGCACGGACGAACTCGGCGCCCTCGTTCGAAAGCGACCACAATTCGCCGGCGTCCTCGAAGCCGATGCGCTCGATCAAATCGGTAAGGGCCAGCGCGAAACCCGGCATCACCGTGCCGAGCTGGTTGCCCGAGGCGTTCCAACCGACATGGCGGCCCTCGAGCACCGCGACGCTCGCCCCTAACCGGGCCGCCTCCAGCGCAATGGAAAGCCCGGCGAGCCCTGCCCCGATCACGCAAATGTCGGCATCGAGATCGAACGACAGCCGGGTACGTTCGCGAAAGCCGGCTTCTTCCTGGGACACGCTTGTGAAAGTCTCGCTCATGTCGTTTTCTTAGAGCATGATCCGGAAAACCGTGCAGCGGTTTTCTCTCCCGACAAACCCGGATTCGGGGCGCTTGTCACCTTGTCCTCAACGCCAGCCTGTAGATTATTCAGGACGTGGAACGATTCGAGAATGCCATGCGCCGTTTGATGTTGCTGCGTCACGCCAAGACCGAGACCGACGCGCCGAGCGGCCGCGACCAGGACCGCCGGCTCGACGAACGCGGCCAGCGGGATGCCGCCGAGATGGGCGACTGGATCGCCAGCCATCCACCCGTGCCCAGGGCCGTGCTGGTGTCGCACGCCGTCCGTGCCCGCCAGACCTGGGACATCGCCTGGCAGGCCATGAAGGACCGCGCCGCAACGCCTCAGGTCGAGATTCTGCCGGACCTCTATGGCGCCGATCCCGCCCAGATTCTCGAAACCATTCGCACTGCAACGATCCCGGCCAACCCTGCGCCTTTGCTGCTGGTCGGCCACAATCCCGGCATGCACGAGGCTGCCCTGATGCTGATGGGCAGCGGCGATCCCGCCAGCGCCAAGGCGCTCGTCGACAATCTGCCCACCGCGGGACTTGCGATCCTCGACTTTGACGTCAAGGATTGGGGTGACGTGGCCTACCGCCGCGGCAAGCTGGTGCTGTTCGTCAGCCCCAAGCTGCTTAGACTGGGATGATCGCGCGACGTACTGGCAAAACGTGCTGACTGGAAGATTTGGAGGCGCAGATGTTCAAGTCCATCCTGGTGCCCATCGACCTCGCCGACACCGATCTGGCGAAGCCGGCGATCGAAACCGCGGCAACGTTGTCACAGAACTGGGGCGGATCGATCCGGCTGCTCAACGTGCTGCCGATGACGCCGGTGATGCTGGCCGAATACGTGCCGGCCGATTTCGACGAACAGCAGCGCCAGACCTCCGAAGAGGCGCTCGCCATCGTCGCGCGCGAATCCGGCATCGACGCCGCCCACATCTCCAGCGTGGTACGGCAGGGCGGCATCTATCACGAGATCCTCGAGGAAGCCACGCAGATGAAGGCCGACCTGATCGTCATGACCTCGCACCGGCCGGCAATGCGCACCTACTTCCTCGGGTCAAATGCCGGGCATGTGGTGCGTTACGCGAAATGTTCTGTGCTGGTGGTGCGACACTGAACTCGGAAACATGTCGTGAAGCAATGGTGGCGCAGGTGGACTTACGAGGTCCCGCTCGCAATCGGTGATGCGCTGTGGGAGGTGCTGGTCGTCCAATTCGCCGCGATGCTCGACAGGCTGACCGTGCGGAAGATCATCGCCCTCATCCCCGTCGTAATCATCGTGCTCGCTTACTACCACAGGATTCCGATTCCGCCGGAGCTGATGCTGGTTGGCGATTTCCTCGCCTATATCGACATCTTCTCGGTGCTGATCCTGATGGGCGTGCTCAGCCGCGTCACGACAATCCTGTTCGTCGTCAAACAGGCGGCAGCCCGCATCAAGTCCCTCGCGGACAGCGTCACAGCCCGGATGCAGCGCTTGGATATCCGGCATCGGCGGCAGCGCACCGCTCCGACGCGGCCTCGCCGCAGGCCTGACCGTTCTGACGACGATCGAGCTTGCGGTAGCGCGTGGGCCAAACCCGCATTGGCCTAGTTCGCGCGGAGGTTCGAACTCTCGTCCCGCTGTGATGGTGAGCGCGCTGGCAATGACGATGTGGAAACGGCGAACGCCTATCACACCATCGTCATGCCCGGGCTTGACCCGGGCATCCAGGTCTTCAGCCGGCGACGTATCGCCTCACACATACCGCCTCAGCTCGGCCTTGAACTGCCCGTAGACGGCGTCCTCGATCTGGCTTCGGGTGATCCCGATGTCGCGCAAGGCGCGGTCGTCGAGCTCGTTCAGCGTCTTGACGGCGGTGCGGCGCTGCAGGCGATCGAACAGAGCATAGGCGGCGCCAGCAAGCCTGGCAAAAAATCCGCTCGACGAGGATGGGCGTAAACTCCGCCCGGCAGTTTGCGACATCGTGGTCATGTTTCTTCTCCGGCCTTGTGTCCCGCGCGGCGAAGCAGCTGCCGTTGGCGCAAACGCTGGGAGCGCCTGCACCTCATCTGCCGTCGGATTGCTCTCGCTCACCTCGGCTCAATCGCGGACCTTGATGGAACTTAAATGCTCCAGTACATTGCTCGGAGCAAGTAAAACATTGCTCTCGGTGCAATAATGTCAAAGTTCGAATACGTGAAGCTTGCCGATGCCATTGCCGCAGATATCGCTAAGGGCACGTTAAGACCCGGCGACCGGCTGCCGCCGCAGCGCAATTTCGCCTATGACCGGGGCATTGCGGTCTCGACCGCCAGCCGTGTTTATACCGAGCTATTGCGCCGCGGGCTCGTCATCGGCGAAGTCGGCCGCGGCACTTTCATCTCCGGTGATATCAAGCGCCAAGTCGAAACCATCAGCGAGCCGCGCGACGCGCGCATCGATTTCGAGGTCAATTATCCCCTGCTGCCGCAGCAATGGGCGATGATCGCCAAGAGCCTTGCCGGGCTCGAGCGCGTCGATGCGCTCGAAGCCGTACTGCGTAGCTCGACGAGCACCGGCACCAAGAGCGCGCGCAATGCCGCCGCCGCCTATCTCGCACGCAAGGACTTTGCGCCGCAGGCCGAGCAGATCGTGTTCACCGCGAACGGCAAGCAATCGCTCGCAGCCGCGCTCGCGGCGCTCGTTCCGACCGGCGGCCGCTGCGGCGTCGAGGCCCTCACCTACCCATACATCAAGAGCATCGCCGCGCGACTCGGCATCACGCTGGTGCCGATCCCGATGGACGAACATGGCGCGCGGCCCGACGCGATCCAGAAGGCGCATCGCGAAGCACATCTGTCGGCGCTGTATCTCCAGCCGATCATCCAGAATCCGCTCGGCGTCACCATGAATGCGACGCGGCGCACCGACATCATGCGCGTCGCCGAGAAGCTCGATCTCACCATCATCGAGGACACCGTCTACGGCTTCCTCGCCGACGACACGCCGTTGGCAGCGCTGGGACCGGACCGCTGCATCGTGCTCGACAGCCTCTCCAAGAAGGTCGCGCCAGGCCTTGCGCTCGGCATTCTCGTCGCGCCGCCTCGTTTGCGCGAAAGCGTGATGAGCGCGGTCCGCACCGGCGGCTGGATCGCCTCCGGCCACGCGCTCGCCGCCGGACAGCGATTGATGGCCGACGGCACCGTTGCCGAGCTGACGCGGTTGAAGCGCATCGACGCCGCCCGCCGCCAGCAGACCGCGGCGCGGCTGCTCGCCGGCTACCAGATCGCAGCCGACGCGCGCTCCTATCATCTCTGGCTGACATTGCCGCCGCACTGGCGCTCCCAGACCTTCGTTACTGCGGCCGCGAGGCGCGGCATTGCACTGACGCCGTCCTCGACATTTGCAGTCGCGCATGGCCATGCTCCGAACGCCGTGCGGCTCGCGCTCGCCCCGCCCTCGTTCGAGCAGCTCGATTCCGGCCTCCGCACCATCGTGTCGCTGCTCGGCACCAAGGAGGAGGATTTCGACTCGACGGAATAGCCCCGTTGGCGGTCAGCCCTCCGGCCATTCCGCGATGAAGCCCATCGCCTTGTACGGCTCGATCTTGTCCCATTCGTGCAGGACACGCCGGCGAAACTCGGCGTCGGTATGCCAGAGCGGACGCGGCGTCGCAAAGCTGTCGACGGTGAGCAGCAGCTTCGTCACCTCGGGCCAGTGCCGGTGCAGCGTCATCGGATACCGGCGCGCAGTCCAGGTGTTGCCGAGGCAGATCACGCTGCGGATATTGGGAAGCCCGAGTGCAGCGTCGATGACCGGCAGCGAAAGGATTACGTTCTCGCCGGTATTCATCGCATGGTGCTCCTCAAGGATCCGATCTGCGGGAAGGCCTGCGGTGACCATTGCCGCCTTGATGATCGTACATTCGGATTGCTCCGAGCCCGGGGTCACGCCGCCGCTGACAATCGACCAGGAGAAATAGCCTTCGCGCCACAGTCGGGCAGCGGTCTCGACGCGTAGCGCAACGTCCTCGCGGGTGCCGAACAGGAACAGCAGATCCGCCGGCACGAGCGGGGTGTCGATCAGATGGGTGCGATTGATCTCGGCGATCTCGTCTGCCGTCGGCAGGCGCGTGCTGCGATTCATTGCAGCAGGATGCGGGACCTAAGCGCGGCTGCGAAGTCACGTTTGATTGCGGCCGATTGCAGGCGCTACGGCAGCAAGGACCGCGGCAGTTGCTCGAAACCATAACGCCGCGGCCGGTTGCGCCGGACGAAGCCGCCGACCTGCCAGGCGAACAGCGCGGCAAAGCCGAGGATGAACAGCACGCCGGCGAATTCGCCGATCACTAGCGCGCGGATGAGAAGTGCGGCCATCGCCACCGCCAGCATCGCCATGAACGCCAGCACTGCCGTATAGGTCTTGGCGCCGAGGCCGGCAGTCAGCTCGGCCCGGCTGCCTGACATGGCCATCCGCGCGTGCAGTTCGACGATGAACTCCCGAAAGCCATTGTCCTGCGGTGCCATCAGCGCCGCCGTCTGCCAGCTCGTCGACAGGATCGCGATGCGGCCGCCCTTGATATGGCTGATGTCGGCGCGAAAACGATGCTGCTGCATCGAGACCGGACGGAACGACAGCCTGATCGCACCGATCTCGTCGTAGCGCCAGAGGCCGGAGCGGCCGGCGATGTGCCAGGACAACCCTTCCTCGGTCAGCTCGAAGCGATGCGCCGAGCCGATCAGCGACGCCTTGTAGGCATAACTCGTGATCGCGGCGGCTTGCGCGTCCGAAACCTGCATCTCGATCGTCGATCCCGTCTGCGATCCGCTTGCGCGATCGCCCTTCCCCATCCTACAAGCGAGACATGGCTGAGACGATCTATTTTCCGCGCCGCCTGATTCTCGGGGCCGCCATGATCGCAGGCGTGCTGCTCGCGCTCGCGGTGCATATGCTGGGCGCGCGCTACGGGCTCGACCTCGGCGGCCTCTGGCGCGCCGACACGCGCGAGTTCGTGCCGACGGGCGCGGCGATCGCCTGGTGGCTGATTGCGACGGTCGGATTCTCCGGCGGCTATTTCACCGCGACGTTGATGCAAAGCGCGGTCTCCGGCCAGATTCCACAACGGATGCGCCAGTTCCTGATCGCGGTCGGCGTGCTCCTGCTCGCGGGCGCCGGACAGGCGGCCTCGGCGCCGAGCCCGATTCCCACTGTATCCGGCGTGCTCGCGGGACTCGCCGCGCTGTGTCTCGGCGCCGTGATGGCATTCTGCGGCGCGCATTTCGCGCTGCGCCGGGGTTAGCCGGTCAGCCTGTAGCGCGCAGCTTAGGTCCGTGCAGCATCATCGCGACGTCGGAAGCCGGTCGCGGGTGGCTGAACAGATAGCCCTGCGCCTGAGTGCAACCCTCGCGTCGGAGCAGTTCGAGCTGTGCGTCATTCTCGACGCCCTCAGCCGTGGTAACGATGCCGAGGCTGCGGCCAAGGCCGGTCACGGCGCGAATGATCGCCACCGAATCCTGGCGCGTCGCAAGTTCGGACACAAAGGAGCGATCGATCTTGATCTTGTCGAAGGGGAAGCTCCGCAAATAGCTCAGCGAGGAATAGCCGGTGCCGAAATCGTCGAGTGAGATCCGCACGCCCATGGCGCGCAGCTCGTGCAGCGTGGTCAGCGTCGCCTCGCTGTTCTGGAGCAGCACCGATTCGGTGATCTCGAGTTCAAGGCGGCCCGACGCGAGCCCGGAGTGCTCCAGCGCCTCGGTCACGGATGCAATCAGGTTCGGATTCCTGAATTGCACCGGCGAGAGGTTGACTGCAACGCCGATGTCAGCCGGCCAGGTCGTGGCATCCGCGCAGGCTGCTTTCAACACGAGCTCGCCGAGCTGGATGATCAGGCCGGTCTCTTCGGCAAGCGGAATGAAGTTGAGGGGCGAGATCAGGCCGCGCTGCGGATGGTTCCAGCGCAGCAGCGCTTCGAAGGCGACGACGCGGTCGCTGGCAACATCGCGGATCGGCTGATAGTAGGGCTGGAACTCATTTCGCTGGAGCGCCGCCCGCAGATCCATTTCCAAAAGGCGCCGCGCCTGCGCGCGCGCATCCATGCCGGTCTCGAAGAAGCGATAGGTGCCGCGGCCATCGGCCTTGGCGCGATACAGCGCGAGGTCCGCATTTTTCAACAGCTCATCGGGATCGCTGCCGTCCTGCGGCGACAGCGAGATGCCAATCGAGACACCGATCACGATCTGGTGGTCGTCGATCTCGTAAGGCGCGGAGATCACCTCCACAAGTCGGCCGGCGAGCGCTCGCGCGGCAGCCTCTTCCGAGCGCCCGATCTGGACGACGGCGAACTCGTCACCGCCGAGGCGGGCGACAGTGTCGTGGTCGCCGACAGTGGCCTTCAACCTGCGTCCGACCTCTTTCAGCAGCGCATCTCCGATCGGATGGCCGAGCGAGTCGTTGATGTCCTTGAAATGATCCAGGTCGAGGCAGAGCACCGCAAGTTGGTCGTTCGCACCCGCAAGGCGAAGTCCTTGTTCAAGTTGTTCATGGAACAACACGCGGTTGGGCAAATTGGTCAGCGCGTCGTGGCGCGCCATGTGGGAAATCTTGGCCTGCGCCTCAAGCCATTCGGTAATGTCCTCAAAAGTGGCGACCCAGCCGCCCCCCTGCATCGGCTGGTTGACGACGCGGATCGAGCGGTCGAACCTGGTCACAACGTCAGTCGTGGTGCGGCCGTCACGTGCGTCGGCGACGAGGCGCGCGAAAAATTCATCCGCATCGCCCTTCCACTGTCCCGCGGCCTGTTCTTCCCTGACCACGTCGACCAGTAATCGTCCGGTGAGCGCCATGCCGGTGCGCCCGAGCATCGCCGCATAGCGCTCATTGAACAGCATGATCTTTCCGGTCGCGTCGAACATGCAGAGTCCTTGCGACATGTTCTCCAGCGCGGTGTCCAGCACGATCTGCTGGCGCCCCAGTTCGCCCTTGGCGCGGCGGTCAAGCAAGGCCGCAACCAGTGCGATTGCGATGATCGCCACCGCGGCGCTCGCGGTGAGGAAGGACATCGAGGCCGGCGGGATCGACAACCCGCTGATCGCGATGGCGGGATCGGGCGTCAATTCCAATGCGCCCATCGCGGTGAAATGATGTGAGACAATGGCAATCGTCAACAGAATCGTCGCGGCAAGCGCATTGGATAGGCCATCGCCTCGTCCGGCGACGAATAGAGCGCACGATCCAAAGACGATGCCGAGCAAGATCGATACCGTCACGGTTGCGGTGGTCCAGCCGACATGAGCGGGAATCTCGAATGCCATCATTCCGGTGTAGTGCATCGCTGCCACACCTGCGCCAACGACGGCGCCACCTACCGCAACCAGTACTCCGCGCGTCGTCGAAACAGAGATGCTGATACCCATGAAGGTGACGGCGATCGCAAAGATCAGCGAGAGGACCGTTACCGGGATATTGTAGGCGCCACCTGCACCAGGCCCGTAGGCCTGCATCGCGATGAAGTGGGTTGCCCAGATGCCGCAGCCGGCAACGATGGCATCCAGCGTGATCCACACCAGTCGAGCGCCACCGCGCGCTGCTCGCGCGCGGTGAAACAGGCTGATCGCCGCCGCGCTCGCGAGCAGGCACACTGCACCGCCGAGCGCGACCAGACGCCAGTCGTGCTGGTCCGTGAGACAAAACAGAACTTGATACATTACCGGCCCCTCTTCCAATCGCACTAGAGCCGGCAGAGGTAGACAGTCGGTAACCGGCTATGCGCTGGCTCCCGGAATGGTGAACAGACACTGTGTGCAGTTGCTCACATTTTGTGTGTTGAACTCCTCGCGCCAAGCCCGATCACGGCAGTCGCAATCAGTAGCACGGCTGCCGATATGATGAGCGATTGGTGAAGGCCAGTCATGAAGGCGCTGTCGGAGGCGATCAGCGAGCCGAACAGCGCGACACCAAGGACACTGCCCGTCTGCCGCGTCGCATTGAGGACGCCGGCGGCGATACCGGAGCGCGCCTTCTCGACGCTACCGAGCAAGATCGAAGTCAGCGGCGGCACCAAGAGGCCAAGGCCCCCGCTGATCGCGATCATTTGAGCAACGATTGCCCAATAGCTCGTCCCGGCCTCGATCCAGACCAGGCCGAGGCAGCCGAGCGCGGAGGTGCAAGTGCCGACGACGATGGTCTGGCACGAGCCGATGCGTTCGGCGAGCCGCGGGGCCAGCAGATTGACCGGCAGCACCGCCCCCATCATCGGCACGAAGGCGAGCCCGGTCCACCAGGCCGATAGGCCGTTGATCCGCTGGAAGTAGAGGCTCAGCACGAAGATAAGGCCATAGATCGCAACATTGACGAGGAGACCGACGATCGTGGTGAGGGTAAACAGCCGGTGACCGAACAATGACAGCGGCAGCATCGGCTGGGCCGCGCAGCTCTCGCGCCAGACAAACAGCGCCGCAAGCACCGCCGAGGCCACGAATACCGCGAGCACGGCCGGATGGTCCCAGCCGAGCGCGCCGGCTTCGATGATTGCGCCCGCGAGCGATCCAAGCGCGCCGATCGCGGCAAGCTGGCCGGGCAGATCGACCTCGCGCGAACGCGCCCGCGTGGTCTCGCTGGCGTAGCGCCAACTCAGCCACAAGCCGGCGAGCCCAATGGGCAGATTGACAAGGAAGATCGCGCGCCAGCCGACCAGGGTGATCAACGTGCCGCCGACAAAGGGACCGGCCGTCAGCGCCAGACTCGCGCCGGCAGCCCAAACCGCGACGGCACGGCCGCGCGCACGATCGTCGGTATAGGCATGGTTCAACAGCGCGAGCGAATTCGGCACCAGGATCGCCGCCGCCAATCCCTGAACCAGTCGCGCGCCGATCAACACAATGGCATTGGGCGACAGCGCGCACGCCAGAGAGGCCGCGGTGAAGATCGCAAACCCCGCCATGAAGATCCGCTTGGCTCCGATGCGATCACCGAGCGCGCCGGCCGTCAGGATGAAGGCGGCGAAGGCGATGGTGTAGGCGCTCACCACCCATTGCAATTCGGCGACGCCGCCGCCCAGCGTCTTGCTCATCGCCTCGAGCGCGGTGTTGACGATGGTGACGTCGAGTTGCACGACGCCATAGCCAAGGCTCATTGCAGCCAACGTCAGAGCGGGCGCAGCCTGCGCGCCTCGCGTGTTCCAGGCTTTCGGAAAGGAATGCAGCTGAAGAGAGTCTGCCGGCATGATCCACCTCATGTTTGCAGGTGAACGCCACCGTTAGGCCTTCGTTGCGTGACGACGCTTCGGTTCTGATCGAAACGTCATCGCGGAATCAATCATATCCTGCGCCGGATATCCGCGAACGTCGTGCTCTGCTTGTCATGCAAGCCCCATCCGCGCGGAGGCATGGGAACGGCGCGAGATCGCTTGGTGTTCCTATATCTTCTCGTCAAGGTAGTGAAAGTCATGGCAACAGTTGGCAACACCTCGGTTTCGTCAGGCGCACGATCGGAGTTCGGCAAGACGGCAACCATCATTGCTGTCGGGAGCATGATCGGGGCCCTGTTCGCCGGCAGTACGGTCGCAACCCCGCTCTACATCATCTACAAGCAGCAGCTGGGTTTCTCTCAGATCACGTTGACGCTGATCTATGCCGTCTACGTCGTCGGCAATCTGACCGCACTCCTGATGTTCGGCCGGATGTCCGATCAGGTCGGGCGGCGGCGCACTGCGGTCATTGCCATCGGCATCGCCATCGTGGGCGCCCTCGTGTTCCTGTTCGCGCAAGGAATCGCTTCGCTCTACGTTGCGCGGGTGCTGAGCGGACTTGCGATCGGGATCGGCGCCGGAACCGGCACTGCGTGGCTTGCGGAACTGATCGCCGAACAGGACCGCTCCCGTGCCACCGTGATTGCAACGATCGCGAACTTCGCCGGTCTCGGTCTCGGCGCATTGATCGCCGGCTTGCTCGCCGAGTATGTTGCACTCCCTCTGCGAACGCCGTTCATCGTCTATCTCGCGGTGCTGGTCGTCGTCGCGGCGCTTCTCGCCTTCGCGCGCGAAACCGTCAGACGTCCCTTCGCCGCTCTCGCGCAGCTGTCGGTGCGGCCGCGCGCCGGCGTGCCGCCGTCGATCCGGCCCAAATTCGTCGCGCCCGCCGTCACAGGCTTCGGCGCCATGGCGCTCGTCGCCTTTTTCGCCGCGCTCGCGCCGAGCGTTCTCGCTGGCGAGCTGCATGTCACCAGCCACGCGGTCGCCGGCGCGATCTTCCTCGAGCTTGCTTCTGCCGTTGCACTCGTCATTGCCCTGACGCGGTCGATGTCGAGCCGCGCTGCAATGCTATGGTCGCTCGGCCTGATGTTGCCGAGCCTTGTTCTAGTCGTGACGGCGCAGTTCGCGGAATCGCTCGGCGTCATGATCGTGGCGACCGCGACCTGCGGCGTGGCAGCGGGTCTCGGCTATCGCGGCAGCCTGCAGGTGGTGAACCAGATAGCACCGAACGATCGTCGCGCCGAAGTGGTGTCGGCCTATTTCATCTGCTGCTTTCTCGGCAACGCGCTTCCGGTGATCGGAATTGGCGTGCTCTCGACCCTGATCAGTTCGACGGCGGCGAGCCTGGTTTTCGCCACGACCATTGCGCTCTTTGCCGTTGTCGCGCTGGTGTTCGGGCTGAAATACCAGACCGACTAGACCCAGCCGAAAAAGAGACGCCGCGCGGGATGCGCGGCGTCTCCAGACAGAGGCTCTCCGGCCCTTTAGCTTGCCGCCCGCAGGTTCACCTTGCTCTCGGCCAGCGACGTCAGCTTCTTGTCCGTTGCTTTCTCTTCCTCGAGCGTCTTGGCCAGCACGGTGGCGCAGTCGTTGCGGCCGAGCTGCTTGGCCCAAGCAATCAGACTGCCGTAGCGGACGATCTCGTAATGCTCGGCGGCCTGCGCCGCGTTGATCAGCGCCGCGTCGAGCACCGCCTTGTCCGCGACGTCGCCCGCGGTCTCATCGGCCTCCTCGATGATGCCGTCGATCGCCGGGCAATCCACCGCCTTCACCTGGGCGCCGTGCATCTTGAACACTTCCTCGAGCCGCTTGACGTGCTGCTTGGTTTCCTCGAGGTGCGTCAAAAAGCCCTGCTTGAGCTGCGGATCGTTAGCCTTTTCTGCCATTTTCGGCAGCGCCTTGGTAAGCTGCTGCTCGGCGTAATAGATGTCCTGGAGCTGATGCACGAACAGATCGTTCATGGTCTTGATGTCTTTTGTGAACAGTCCCATCGTTCCGGTCCTCTTCGGTTTCGGGAACACGGCGGCGCAGGCCTGCACGAAAGCCGGCATATTTCGCCATGTTCAATTGCTGATGGGGGCCTAACGAACACGCGGCATCGACGTTCCGAAACAGCGCATGTGACTTGAGCTGGAACAATGACGGCGGGGCCGGGATATGGAACGATGTTAATATACGGACGCGGGACCCGAGTTGCTGTCGCGATTCATATGCTTAACGCGCCCGATATGAACCGCGTGTGACAAGACCGGCCGGTCCGACGTAGAACCTATTGTTGTCAAGGGCTGCACAAGCCGCCGGTTTTGCCTTAAATGAGCTTTATCATGTCTTGCGATCGACGCCTGCCTTTGGCCACGATCGTAGCCGATCTGCCAATGTCTGGCCGGGTCGGATCTGCCCCCCGCCGGGAGGATGAATGCACGGACTGCTGCCCGCGCTGAAACGCGGCTTCAAGAGATGGATCGGCTGGCGACGGCTGGGCATTGCCGCGAGCGTGATGATCATCGCCTTCGCGGTCACCACGCTGCTGCGAACCCTCAAGGGCATCGATACCGGCGTCATCCTGACCGCGTTAACCGAGATTCCCCGCGCGCATATCGGGCTCGCCGCGGTTTGCGTGTTCTTTGCGTTCTGTACGCTGACTTTCTATGACTTTTTTGCACTGCGAACGATTGGCAAGAAGCACGTGCCTTATCGCATCGCAGCGCTGTCAAGCTTCACGTCCTACTCGATCGGCCACAACATCGGCGCCACGGTTTTCACCGGCGGAGCGATCCGATTCCGGATCTACTCGGACTATGGGCTGAATGCGATCGATGTCGCCAAGATCTGCTTCCTGTCCGGCCTGACTTTCTGGCTTGGTAACATCTTCGTGCTGTCGATCGGCATGGCCATCCACCCGGATGCGGCCTCCTACATGGATCAGCTGCCGTCGTCGATCAACCGGCTGATCGCGTTCGGCGGTCTCGGCTCAATCGCAGCCTATCTGGTCTGGCTCGGCATGGGCGAGAAGCGCCGCGAGCTCGGCCAGAAGGGCTGGAAGGTCGTGCTGCCGTCGGCGCCGCTGACGCTGGTGCAGATTCTGATCGGAGTGGTCGATCTCGGCTTCTGCGCCTTCGCGATGTACCTGCTGATTCCGGCCGATCCGCCGATCGACTTCCTGTCGCTCGCGGTTGTGTTCATCCTGGCGACGCTGCTGGGCTTTGCCAGCCATGCCCCCGGCTCGATCGGCGTGTTCGACGCCGCCATGCTGGTGGCGCTACCCGAATTCGGCCGCGAGCAGCTGCTGGCGACCTTGCTCGTCTTCCGCATCCTCTATTTCGTGATCCCGTTCGGTCTCGCCATCTCAATCATGGGCACGCGCGAACTCTGGATGAACGTCGTCCAGCCCTGGCAGGAGCGGCGGCGACTGGCGGAAGCCTGCGCGCAGGCCAACCTGCCCAAGCAGGTCACTGCGATGGAGCACGAGCGGTCGCTGCGCCAAGCCAGCAAACGGTGAAGCTGACCGGCGATCACGACGGCCGCCCGCGAAAGCGGCGGACAAAGGTTGCAGGCAGGCGAGCCATGCTCTCTTATTTCCGCCTCAACTTTGCCGTTGAAGACGCGGATCATGATCCCTGTTTCCCTTCGTCGATCTTTCGCGGGCGCCCTGCTGCTGGCCGGGCTCCTCTCGGTTTTTCCGCTTCGGCCCGCAGCCGCCCAGGATGGCGGCGCCCTGCAGATCAATTGGGAGGTCCGCAACCGCTTCCGCCTGTTCCGGGAAGAGCGCGACTTCCTGCTGCATGTGGAGAATGCGCGCAACCGCAGCATCCTCGCAGCCGAACAGTCGCTGGAGCTCCAGAGCGAGGGCCGCGGCTGGGCTCGCAACATGGTCAACCGGCTCTGCATCGACCTCCAGGGTCGGGTCAACCAGCCCTGCACTCGCGACAACGTCAAAGAGAACTACATCACCCCGATCGACCACCCCATCACGGTGCGCCTGACCGGCGCGGTGCCGGTCGGCGCCATCTGCGCCTGGTCGTTCGACGACGGCGACGGACCGCAGACCTCGACCTTCGACTGCGCCGAGCCGATTAATCTGCGGGTGCGCTACGGCAAGCAGACGGTGGCGACCGTCGACGTCTCCTCCGGCTCCGATCCGAGCCAGCGCATCCAGACCGAGATCCAGGTTCGCGACATCTTCATTGCCGGCCTTGGCGACAGCATCGCCTCCGGCGAAGGCAATCCGGACAAGCCGCTGGCACTCTCCGACGAAGGCTTTTGCTTCCGCTCCTATCTCGGCACCGCAGGCGGACAGTATTACCGGCCGAGCCGCGCCGGCTTCAAGGGCGGCCGCGCCTGCGAGGCTCCGGATACGCTCGCCAACTGGCAGCGTCACAGCGCGCTCTGGTTCAACTCGCCCTGTCATCGTTCGCTCTACAGCTACCAAACCCGCACCGCACTCGCGCTCGCGGTGCGCTACACCCATATCGCCGTCACCTATCTGCCGCTCGCCTGCACCGGCGCCAGCATCAGCGACGGACTGCTAGGTTCGCAGCGCGCTCGCGAATGCCCGCCGGGCAAGTTCGGCGTCTGCAGCACCAGCGTGAACGCGCAGGTCGCCGAGCTGCGCGAAGCGCTCAGTGCCGCGAAGAAGCGACAGCCGGACCGCAACCTCGATCTCGTGCTGCTTTCGATCGGTGCCAACGACGTCTATTTCTCCGGCCTCGTCGCCGACGTCATCGTCGATACCACCACCGAGCGTGCGCTATTCCGCCGCTCCGGCGTGATGGCGAGCGTCGACGATTCCCGTGACGCGCTACAGCGCGAACTGCCGCAGAATTTCGTCAAGCTACGCGAGGCGCTGAAGCCGCTGGTCGGCGGCGACCTCTCGCACGTCATCTACGTCTCCTATGCCAATCCGGCGCTAGCCGACGGCGGCGTGCCCTGCCGCGGCGGCCGCGCCGGCTTCGACATCCATCCCGCCTTCAACGCCGATCCGCAGCGGCTCGCCCGCGTCTCGACCTTCGTCGACACCGAATTCCTGCCGCAGCTGAAGGGGCTCGCCACCTGTACACGCGGTGCGTTATGCCGCGATCCCGAGGCCGACCGCATGACCTTCGTCGATGCGCATCAGGCTGCGTTTGCCGATCATGGCTTCTGTGCCCATGCGGGCAGCGATCCCGAATTCGATCGCACCTGCTTTGCCGAGAATGGCCAGAGCTTCAACCCCGACATCGTCAGCGCGGCAAGCCAGCCGATGTTGTGCGGCCGCGGCGCCTCCGAATATCGCGCCTATCTGCCGCGCGCGCGCTGGATTCGCGACGCCAACGACAGCTATTTCGCGGCGATGACTTATCCGCAAGGCCTGCCGGCGGCGAGTCAGCCGACCGACATCCACGACGCGACCTGGGGCGTGCTCTCGGCCGTCTATGGTGGTGCCGTGCATCCCAGCGCCGAAGGTCACGCCGCGATGGCGGATGCGACGCTGCCTGCCGCCAGCACAGTGCTTGGCCTCGACGCCGTGCCGCCAAGCGTCACGCGCGGACTGTTGGCTCCGCTCCTGCCGGGCGCGCAGCGATAGCCGGCGGCGCGGGAACCGGGCGCCGCTCGCTGGAAATTGATGGCGCTGCCGTCAATTGAGTCCATTCTATTCAGGCCAGGTTCAGCCGACCGGCGCATGATGATGCACGCATCGTGTGATGCGGACATCCTCATGCAGCCCGAACCCGCCGGGACCGATCGTGGATAGCAGAAGCGCATTTCGTCGGCTGCGCCGGTCCCGCCTCGCGGCGCTCCTGGCGCTCTCCACAGGCCTGATGCCGAACATCGCCCGTGCCGACGACCTCAACCCGCATGATCTTGCTTTGCTCGATCGGCTGACTTTCGGCGTGAGCACCTCGAGTGCCGCGCACATGCGCGGCATCGGTGCCGAGCGCTGGCTCCAGGAGCAGTTGCACCCGGCAGGCAATCCCGCATTGCCCGAAGCTGCCAAGGCGCAGATCGAAGCAATACCCGACGTACACCGCTTCCCGTTCGACATTGCGGTCGCCTTCGAACAGCAATCCAGGAGCGCCAACCAGGTCGCCGATCCCGACCAGAAAAAGGCGGCGCAGCAGGTGTTTCAGCAGGCGATGAACGATCGCGCCAGGCAGGCCGCGGCGCGCACCATCCTGCACGCGCTCTACGCGCCCGACCAGCTGCGCGAGCGCATGGTCTGGTTCTGGTTCAATCACTTCAACGTCCACCAGTACAAGTCGAATCTGCGCGTACTGGTCGGCGACTACGTCGATCACGCCATCTGGCCCAATTCGCTCGGCAAGTTTCGCGACCTGCTCGCGGCGACCGTGCATCACCCCGCGATGCTGCGCTACCTCGACAATGCCGACAACGCGGCTGGTCACCTGAACGAAAACTACGCCCGCGAGATCATGGAGCTGCACACCATGGGCGTCGGCTCCGGCTACACGCAGGCCGACGTCGAGGCGTTGGCGAAGATCCTCACCGGGGTGGGCATCGACACCCGGCCGGAAGATCCGAAACTCAAGCCGGAATTGCAGTCCCAGCTGGTGCGCGAGGGCGCCTTCGAATTCAATCCATCCCGTCACGACTACAGCGACAAGACCTTTCTCGGCCACACGATCAGAGGACGTGGGCTCGCCGAGGTCGATGAAGCCATCGACATCCTGGTCCATCATCCCGCGACCGCAAGCCATCTGTCGCGCAAGATCGCGACCTACTTCGTCTCCGACAATCCGCCGGAAGTACTCGTGCAGCGGATGGCCCAGACATTCAAATCCAGCGACGGCGACATCGCCTCGGTCCTCGCAACAATGATCCATTCGAGCGAATTCGAGGCTGCGCTGAAGCCTGGCACGCGCTTCAAGGATCCGGTGCAATATGTGCTCTCAGCAGTCCGCCTCGCCTATGACGACAGGGTGATCTTGAATACCGCACCGATCCAGGGTTGGATCAATCGCCTGGGCGAAGGCCTGTTCAACCACGAGACGCCGGACGGCTATGCGCTGACGTCGGCGGCGTGGAACGGCCCCGGACAAATGATGGTTCGCTTCGAGATCGCACGTCAGATCGGATCGGGCTCGTCCGGCCTGTTCAAATCCGACGGTCCCAACCCGGTCGAGCAGCCCGCGTTCCCGCTCCTGCAGAATGCGCTCTACTTCAACGGCCTTCGCAAGACTCTCGGCCCGGCGACGCTGGCATCGCTCGACCGGGCGATTTCACCGCAGGACTGGAACACGCTTTTCCTGTCATCACCGGAATTCATGCACTGAGCCACGGAGATCGTCATGAACCGCCGCGAGCTGATCAAGACCTTTGCCGCCCTCGCTCCGCTCACGGTGGCGGGCCGCGTCTGGGCTGCGCCGGCGACCGACGCGCGCATGCTGGTGGTGTTTTTGCGCGGCGCTTATGATGCGGCCAATGTCGTGGTACCGGTCTCGAGCGACTTTTACCGCACATCGCGGCCGACGCTCGCGATTGCCAAGCCCGATGTCGGCAATCCCAATGCCGCGCTCGCGCTCGACGCCGACTGGGGGTTGCATCCGGCTTTGCGCGACAGCATCTATCCGCTCTGGGCCAAGCGCGAGATCGCCTTCATTCCCTTCGCCGGCACCAGCGACGACCTGACCCGAAGCCATTTCGAAACCCAGGACACGATCGAGCTCGGCCAGTCTGCCGGCGGCTCGCGCGACTATCGTTCGGGCTTCATGAGCCGTCTCGCCGCTGAGCTGACGCGCGTCAAGCCGATCGCCTTCACCGATCAGCTGCCGCTGATCTTCCGCGGCAAATCACAGGTGCCGAACACTGGCATCAACAACGTCGCAAAGCCGGGCGTCGACGACCGCCAGGCCGATCTGATCAAGAGGATGTACGCGCAGTCCAGTCTCGCTTCCTCGGTATCGGAGGGCTTTCGCGTCCGCGACGACGTCTACCGATCGGTCTCCGAGGAGATGAATGCCGCCAATCGCGGCGCGGTCTCGCCGCGTGGCTTCGAATTGTCGGCGCGGCGCATCGGCCGCCTGATGCGCGAGCAGTTCAATCTCGGCTTCGTCGATGTCGGCGGCTGGGACACCCATGTCAACCAGGGCGCAGCCATCGGCTATCTCGCCGACCGGCTTGGTGAGCTCGGTCGCGCCCTCGTCGGCTTCTCCGAGGAAGTCGGGCCGGCCGCGTGGCGCGATACGGTGGTCGTCGTGATCTCGGAATTCGGCCGCACCTTCCGCGAGAACGGCGACCGCGGCACCGATCACGGTCATGGCAGCGTCTATTGGGTGCTCGGTGGCGGCATCAACGGCGGCCGTATCCTCGGCGAGCAGGTCAAGGTCGAGCAGCCGCATCTGTTCCAGAACCGCGACTATCCCGTGCTGACCGACTATCGCGCCCTGTTTGCCGATCTGTTCGGTCATGTCTTCGGCCTCGGTAACGAGAGCCTCCAGCGCATCTTCACCGGCGTGCATCCGACGAACCTGGCATTGGTCTAGCTGCCACCGCCTCGTCTTGCCGTTCGATCAATTCAAAAACGGCATCAATCGATACCCCCTTCAACTTGGACACTTTCCCGCGCGCGCCTCTAGGAGTCGCCTCGAGGAAACATTCGACTTGAGGAGGCGCATGATGAGCGCAGTGGTGTCCGCGGCGGACATGAGGAGGTCTCGCGTCAGGCTGTTCATCGTGACCATGTTGTTCCTGGTCACGACAGTCAATTATGCGGACCGCGCCACGCTGTCGATTGCCGGCTCCGCCCTCTCCAAGGAACTCCATCTCGATCCCGTCGCGATGGGCTGGATCTTCTCGGCCTTCGGCTGGTCCTACGTCGTCGCGCAGGTACCGGGCGGCTGGCTGCTCGACCGCTACGGCTCGCGCCTCGTCTACGCCTTCAGCATCATCGTCTGGTCGCTGTTCACGATGATGCAAGGCTGGGTCGGCTTCTTCAGCGCCGGCGCTGCGGTCGCCGTGCTGTTCGCGCTTCGCCTGCTGGTGGGCGTCGCGGAAGCACCGTCCTTTCCCGCCAACGCCCGCATCGTCGCGGCCTGGTTTCCCGGCAATGAGCGCGGCACCGCGTCAGCCTTCTTCAATTCGGGGCAGTATTTCGCCACCGTGATCTTCGCGCCGCTGATGGGCTGGATCGCGCATGATTGCGGCTGGCGTTACGTGTTCTTCGTGATGGGCGGGCTCGGCGTGGTGATGGGCCTCGCCTGGATCAAGACTGTCTACGGGCCGAAAGAACATCCTTCGATCAACGAAGCCGAGTTCGATTACATCAAGGACGGCGGCGCGCTGGTCGATCTCGACGCGCCGAAGGACGAGCGCGCGCCGGACTCCGGTCCGAAATGGGAGCACATCCGCCAGCTGCTCTCCAACCGGATGATGCTCGGCGTCTATCTCGGCCAGTACTGCATCAACACGCTGACCTACTTCTTCCTGACCTGGTTCCCGGTGTACCTGGTCAAGGAGCGCGGCCTCTCGATCCTGCAAGCCGGCTTCGTCGCGACGCTGCCGGCGCTGTGCGGTTTCATTGGCGGAGTGCTCGGCGGTATCATCTCCGACGCCATCCTGCGCAGGACCGGCTCACTGACCATGGCGCGCAAGATCCCGATCGTCGGCGGCATGCTGCTGTCGATGTCGATCATCGCCTGCAACTATGTCGACGGCCAGGCGCTGGTGGTGGGCTTCATGGCGCTCGCCTTCTTCGGCAAGGGCATCGGCGCGCTCGGCTGGGCGGTCGTCTCCGACACCTCGCCCAAGGAGGCCGGCGGCGTGTCGGGCGGCCTGTTCAACTCCTTCGGCAACCTCTCCTCGATCACCACGCCGATCGTGATCGGCTACATCGTGGCCGCGACGGGCTCCTTCAACGGCGCGCTGGTATTCGTCGGCATCAACGCGCTGGTGGCGGCATTCGCCTATCTCGTGGTGGTCGGCAAGATCGAGCGGGTGGTGCTCAAACGTTCCTCCTGAGGGCTCCCGCGGAGCTGACCAGGTAACTCAACGGCGGCTCCCAAGGCCGCCGTCTTTGTTTTGGGGATTATCGATGCTAGAAGTGCCAGAGAAACGCCTTATCCATCTAAGGCATGTATCGATGTTCGACCTCAACCAGCTCCGCTGTTTCGTCACGGTGGCGGAGGAACTGCATTTCGGCCGCGCCGCCGCACGGCTGAACATGACCCAGCCGCCGCTATCCCGGCAGATTCAGGTGCTCGAGCATATCATCGACGCGCCTTTGCTGGAGCGCACCAGCCGCTCGGTGCGGCTGACCCCGGCCGGGCGTAGTTTCCTGCCCGAGGCCCGCCGTATCCTGAAGCTCGCGGAAAGCGCCTCGCAGGTGGCCCGCCGTATCGCACTCGGCAAGACCGGCTCGCTCAAGATCGGCTTTACGGCCGCCGCCGCCTACGGTTTCCTGCCCGAGCTGGTCGCGGCCTGCCGCGCCAAGCTGCCGGAGGTCGACTTCTCGCTGAAGGAGATGGTCTCCGGCGATCAGTTCGAGGCGCTCACCTCGGGCCAGATCGATGCCGGCCTGCTGCGGCCGCCGATCGCGCGTCCCGAAGTTGCCAGCCGCCGGGTCGTCGCCGAGCCCCTGCTCGCCGCTATCCCGAAAAAGCATCCGCTGGCGAACGCGGAAAGCATCACCATCAAGGACTTCGACGGCCAGCCCTTCGTGATGTATTCGCCCTATGAGAGCCGCTACTTTCACGATCTGCTGGTGGCGCTGTTCACCCGCGCCGACATCCTGCCGCGCTATGTCCAGCATCTCAGCCAGATCCACTCGATCCTGGCGATGGTGCGCGCCGGCCTTGGCCTTGCCATCGTGCCGGCCGCGGCCGCCGGCCTGAAGATCTCCGACGTTCGGCTCCGCCCGCTCAAGCTGCGCACGCGTGTTCCGGCCGAGCTGTTCATGGTGTGGCGCCGCGACGACGAGAATCCCTTGCTCGCCGCGTTGGTCAAAATCGCCAGCGAATTGTCCTCGGCGGAGGTGATTGAGGATTGATGCTCAATCTGCATCGATCGATATAGGCTTTGGCTTGGACGCGCATCGAACAGGCCCCTAAACAGCAGCGCATGGACGCGCGACCCGCATTGCGTCCCCGACACACACACAGAGCAGGGAGCAGCGCCCATGAGCAAAATGACCCCGCAGGAAATGGCCCAGAAGATCGGATCGGGCCTCCTGTCCTTCCCCGTCACGCCGTTCAAGGCCGACTACTCCTTCGATGAGGCGACCTATCGCGCCAACATGGATTGGCTGTGCGGCTATGACGTCGCCGGCCTGTTCGCCGCCGGCGGCACCGGCGAATTCTTCTCGTTGACCCCGACGGAAGTCCCCGAAGTGGTCAAGGTCGCCGTCGACGAGACCAAGGGCCGCGTGCCCGTGCTTGCCGGTACCGGCTATGGCACCGCGATCGCCCGCGAGATCGCTGTTGGTGCGGAAAAGGCCGGCGCGGACGGTCTGTTGCTGCTGCCGCCCTACCTCACCCATTCCGAGCAGGAAGGCCTCGCCGCTCACGTCGAGGCCGTCTGCGCCTCCGTGAAAATCGGCGTCATCGTCTATAACCGCGACAACGCCATTCTGCAGCCCGACACGCTCGCCCGCCTCGCGGAGCGCTGCCCGAACCTGGTCGGCTACAAGGACGGCATCGGCGACATCGAGCTGATGACGCGCGTCTACACCAAGCTCGGCGACCGCCTGACCTATGTCGGCGGCCTGCCGACCGCGGAGACTTTCGCTCTGCCCTATCTCGATATGGGCGTGACGACCTATTCCTCTGCCGTGTTCAACTTCGTGCCGGAATTCGCCACCAATTTTTACGCTGCTGTGCGCAGGCGCGACCATGCGACGATCCATGCCGGGCTGAAGGATTTCATCCTGCCGCTGATCGCGATCCGCAACCGCAAGAAGGGCTACGCGGTCTCGATCATCAAGGCCGGCATGAAGGTCATCGGCCGCGACTCCGGCCCGGTCCGTCCGCCGCTGACCGATCTCACCGAGCAGGAGATTGCGGAACTGACCGCGCTGGTGAAAAATCTGCCCGCCATCCGATCGTCACAACAGGCTGCTGAATAACAAACGACAACAGGAGGAGTGGGCGATGGCCCGGACAGATATTTCTGGCGCACCGGTCGTCACAGCGATGCAGGTGATCCCGGTCGCGGGCCGCGACAGCATGCTCCTCAATCTGAGCGGCGCGCACGCGCCGTTCTTCACCCGCAATCTCGTCATCCTCACCGACAATGCCGGCCACACCGGCGTCGGCGAGGTGCCGGGTGGGCAAAAGATCTGGCAGACGCTTCAGGACGCCAGGGATCTCGTGATCGGCAAGACCGTCGGCGCGATGAACAACATCCTCGCCGATATCAGGACCACCTTCGCCGACCGTGACGCCGGCGGCCGCGGCAAGCAGACATTCGACCTGCGCGTGATGATCCACGCGGTCACTGCAATCGAATCCGCCCTCCTCGACCTGCTCGGCCAGCATCTCGATTTGCCCGTCGCAGCGCTGCTCGGCGAAGGCCAGCAGCGCAAAAGCGTCGAGACGCTCGGCTATCTCTTCTTCGTCGGCGACCGGCGTAAGAGCAAGCTCGACTACGTCACGGGCGAGACCGGCAAGGCGGAGTGGTTCAACCTCCGTCATCAGGAGGCGATGACGCCGGAGACGGTGGTGCGGCTCGCGGAAGCCACCCACGACCATTACGGCTTCGCCGACTTCAAGCTGAAGGGCGGCGTCCTGCGCGGCGAGCAGGAGATCGAGGCCGTCACCGCGATCGCGAAACGCTTTCCCAACGCCCGCGTCACCCTGGACCCGAACGGCGCCTGGTCACTCGACGAGGCCATCAGCCTCTGCAAGAACATGCACGGCATCCTCGCCTATGCCGAGGACCCCTGCGGCGCCGAAGCCGGCTTCTCCGGCCGCGAGATCATGGCCGAGTTCCGCCGCGCCACCGGCCTGCCCACCGCGACCAACATGATCGCCACCGACTGGCGGCAGCTCTCCCATGCGTTGCGTCTCGGAGCGGTGGACATTCCGCTGGCCGACCCCCATTTCTGGACCATGCAGGGATCGGTGCGCGTCGCCCAGACCTGCCGCGACAACGGCCTGACCTGGGGCTCGCACTCCAACAACCACTTTGACATTTCGCTCGCCATGTTCACCCATGTCGGCGCGGCCGCTCCCGGCAAGGTCACCGCGATCGACACACACTGGATCTGGCAGGACGGCCAGGCACTCACCAAGGAGCCGCTCCAGATCAAGGGCGGCAAGATCGCGGTCCCGGATCGTCCGGGCCTCGGCATCGACATCGATCGCGCGGCCATTGAGGCCGCGCATGAGCTCTACAAGAAGCATGGACTTGGCGCCCGAGATGACGCTATCGCCATGCAGGACCTGATCCCCGGCTGGACCTTCGACGACAAGCGGCCCTGCCTCGTTCGGTAAGAAACCTTCCTTGGAGGAAAAAGAGATGACTGCGATCCTCAAAAACTTCATCGGCGGCGAATGGGTCGACGGCTCCGGCGTCACCAGGAACATCAACCCCTCCAACACCAATGATCTCGTCGGCGAATACGCCAAGGCCGACAAGGCGCAGACCGAGAAGGCGATCGCCGCAGCGAAGGCTGCCTTCCCTGCCTGGGCGCAGTCGACGCCGCAGGTGCGCTACGACGCGCTCAACAAGATCTCGACCGAAATCCTGGCCCGCAAGGAAGAGCTCGGCCGCTTGCTCGCCCGCGAGGAAGGCAAGACGTTGCCCGAGGGCATCGGCGAGGTTGCGCGTGCCGGCCAGATCTTTGCGTTCTTCGCCGGCGAGGCGCTGCGCCTGATCGGCGAGAAGGGTGCCTCCGTCCGTCCCGGCCTCGACGTCGAGCTCACGCGCGAGCCGGTCGGCGTCGTCGGCATGATCACGCCCTGGAATTTCCCGATCGCTATCCCCGCCTGGAAAATCGCGCCGGCGCTCTGCTACGGCAACACCGTCGTGTTCAAGCCGGCTGAGCTGGTGCCGGGCTCCGGACATGCGCTCGCCGAGATCATCACCCGCTCCGGCATTCCCGCCGGCGTGTTCAACCTCGTGGTCGGCTCCGGCTCCGTGGTCGGCCAGACTCTGCTCGAGCATCCCGACGTCGCCGCGATCTCGTTCACCGGCTCGGTGCAAACAGGCCGCAAGATCGCGCAGGCTTGCGTGCTCTCGAACCCGATGAAGAAATTCCAGCTCGAGATGGGCGGCAAGAACCCGCTGGTCGTGCTCGACGACGCCGACCTCAAGACCGCCGTCGAAGTCGCCGTCAACGGCGCGTATTTCTCGACCGGCCAGCGCTGCACCGCCTCCTCGCGCCTGATCGTCACCGAGGGTATCCACGACCGCTTCGTAGCGGCGGTGGCCGAACGCCTGAACAGCCTGTCCGTGGACGATGCGCTCAAGGCCGGCGTGCATATCGGCCCGGTGGTCGACCAGAGTCAGCTCGACCAGGACCTGCGCTACATCAAGATCGGGCAGGACGAAGGCGCCAAGCTCGCCTTCGGCGGCGAACTGCTCAAGCGCGAGAATCCCGGCCACTATCTCCAGCCGGCACTGTTCACAGAGGCCAATAACAACATGCGCATCGCACGCGAGGAAATCTTCGGGCCCGTTGCCGCCGTCATCCGCGCCAAGAACTACGAGGAGGCCCTCGCCATCTCCAACGACACCGAGTTCGGCCTCGCCTCCGGCATCTGCACCACCAGCCTGAAATACGCTTCGCACTACAAGCGCAACAGCGAGTCCGGCATGGTGATGGTCAATCTGCCGACAGCCGGCGTCGACTATCACGTGCCGTTCGGCGGCCGGAAGGGCTCGAGCTACGGCGCCCGCGAGCAGGGCTCCTATGCCCGCGAGTTCTACACGACTGTGAAGACGGCTTATACCTTCCCGGGTTGATAGGCAGACTTCGTAGGGTGGGTTAGCGCAGCGTAACCCACCTCTTCTGGTTCAACGGATGCAGACAGGGGCGGGTTACGCTGCGCTAACCCACCCTACATTTCCGGAATCCTCGATGGACCAGGACGTCGCAGCGAAAGAACAGCCCCGCTACATCAAGCTCAACGCGCGCGACAACGTCGCGATCGTGGTCAATGATTTCGGGCTTCCCGCCGGCTCCCGCTTTGCCTGCGGGCTGACGCTGCGCGCGTTCGTGCCGCAAGGGCACAAGACCGCCCTGGTCGACATCGCTCAAGATGAGCCGATCATCCGCTATGGCGAGGTGATCGGCTACGCGCTCTCCCCGATCCTGGCCGGCGAATGGGTCGACGAGGCCCGCATCCGCATGCCGGAGGCCCCTGCTCTCGACAAGCTCGAAATCTCCACCGCCGTGCCCGCACCGCTGCCGCCGCTCGAAGGCTTTACCTTCGAGGGCTACCGCAATCCGGACGGCTCGGTCGGCACGAAAAATATTCTGGGCATCTCTTCCTCCGTGCAATGCGTGAAGGGCACGATGGAATATGCCGTCAAGCGCATCCGCGCCGAGCTCTTGCCGAAATACCCCAACGTCGACGACGTCGTGCCGCTGACGCACGCCTATGGGTGCGGCGTCGCTATCACCGCGCCCGACGCGGTGGTGCCGATCCGCACGCTGCAGAATATCGCGATCAACCCGAATTTCGGCGGCGAGATCCTGGTCGTCGGCCTCGGCTGCGAGAAGCTGGCACCCGAACGACTGGTGCCGGAAGGCGCCAGCGATGCCATCGTGCGCATGCAGGACGAAGCCTTCGACGGCTTTGGCGCGATCGTCGAAGCGATCATGACCCAGGCCGAAGCGCGTCTGAAGGTGCTCAACACCCGCGAGCGCGAGACCTGCCCCGCCTCCGATCTCGTCATCGGCCTGCAATGCGGCGGCAGCGACGCCTTCTCCGGCGTTACCGCAAACCCGGCCGTTGGCTTCGCTGCGGACCTGCTGGTCAGCGCCGGTGCCACCGTGATGTTCTCCGAAGTCACGGAAGTGCGCGACGCCATCCAGTTGCTCACCCGCCGCGCCATCAACGAGGATGTCGGCCGCGCGCTGGTGCGCGAGATGGCGTGGTACGATTCTTATTTGGCCCGCGGCGGCGCCGATCGCAGCGCCAACACCACGCCCGGCAACAAGAAGGGCGGCCTTGCCAACATCGTCGAGAAGTCGCTCGGCTCGATCGTCAAATCCGGCTCATCAGCCATTACCGGCGTGCTCTCGCCCGGTCAGAAGGCAACGCAGAAAGGCATGCTGTTCGCGGCAACGCCGGCGAGCGACTTCATCTGCGGTACGCTCCAGCTCGCCTCGGGCATGACCTTGCAGGTGTTCACCACCGGCCGTGGCACACCCTACGGCCTTGCGGCCGCACCCGTCATCAAGGTCGCGACACGCACCGAGCTTGCCCGCCGCTGGAAGGACCTGATCGATTTCGATGCGGGCGGCATCGCCACCGGTGCAAAGACCATCGAGGAAACCGGCTGGGACCTGTTCCACCTGATCCTCGACGTCGCCTCCGGCCGGACCAAGCCGTGGTCCGACCGCTGGGGCATCCACAACGATCTCACGCTGTTCAATCCGGCGCCGGTGACCTGAGCGGCGCCGCGCCCTCAGTACCGCGCTCTCACCGGCGCTTCACCGAAATGATAGTTCACGCCGAACCGCACAAGGCTGACATTGCGTTCGTTGACTTTGGCGTCCGGCAAGTCGGTTGAAGTTGCCGTCGTGAACGACGGGACGAACAGGTACTCGGCCTTTGCCGACCAATTCGACAGGAACATCCATTCGAGGCCCCCGCCGACAACGCCGCCCCAGACGGCGTTCGGCTCGGAGTTGGTCGAATTGAATGCGTTCCAGGACTTCAGTCCCGCCACGGCGACACCGGCCGTCACATACGGCATGACGTCTCCGAACGCCACGCCGACGCGGGCGCGGCCAGTGTGCAGCCACGTGATTTTCGTCCGACAGGGAACTGAACCTGCGCAAAAGCCATTTGAGGTGTTGCCGTCAATGTCCGCTGCGGAGAGGTCGCCTTCGACGCCCGCGACAATCGTGCCGAACTGCCAGTCGTACCCGACGGTTGCGCCGCCGATCCAGCCGGTTTGCGCGAAGCTGCCGGAATTGCCGATCAGCGGCAGTGTCGGATAATCCTGGTTTGCCGTTCCGCGCCCCCAGCCGGCGACAACACCGACATGAAATCCTGACCACGGCGCCGCCGCGGTCGCAGCCGTATACGGCACTGCTGCGAGATCCGCGGCTGCGGCTTCGCCGGCGAGAATGCCTGTCAACGAAACGAGAGCAATTGCGTACTTGATCATTGTGTTATCCTCGTCTCGTTCAGGTGCCGGGAAGCTGGTAACGCAGCTCAGTGAAGAACAAGTGGGTGTGCGCCTCGCCCGGCGCGCCGATCGCGACGAACCAAGGCTCGCGCCGCAGATAGGAGTATTGCGCGAGGCCGGTGATGGCGCCGTATTGCGGGTCGGCCCAGAACGTATGCTTGAGGTCGAGCGTCCACTGCTCGATCTGCTTGTTGGCGGTGTTCGGTGAGTTCGGGCCGCCGAAACCGGCAATTCGGTTGGGAAGCGGATTGGTCGGATCCACGAAGTAATTGGCGTCGAAGAAGGTCTGACCGTAATAGGCAGATAGGATCGTCGGCTGGAGCACGCGCCACTCGAAGCCTGCGAGATAGCCGCGCGAGCGAACGGTCGAAAGCGCGATGTTGTACACACCTCCGCTGCCGGTTGCGGTGGGCACGACATCAGGACCGAGGGCGCCGAGATAGCGGCCGCCGCCATCGCTCCAGAACGCGTTGCCCACAAGCGCGAAGGTCCGGAAGAATTCGAGATTCGCCCCGACGGTCGTCGCCCATCCGTTCGCATCGTGCCAGTTCCAGGTCGTCCCGATGGCGGTTGGGATATTCGTGGAGCGGAAATGCCGCCACATGCCGGCCGCCTCGACATGCAGCCGCGTGCCGGACCAGATATCGCTGTCGTATGCGGCCTTGGCGACCACATCGGGAGTGCGGTTCGGCGTGCCCGGAACAGCGCCGGTGTCGAACTGCGACGCAAGCTGCGCATTGAAGGCGAACGGATAGATCACCTCACCCGCGCCGACATATTGCTGCGGGTTTTCGACGCCGGCACCGATGGTGAAATTCGGTGTGGCGTGCCAGGCGAAATGCGCCGCCGCTTGACGCGCCCAGGGCAGGCCGACCTGGAAGCTCTGGTCGATATTATTGGTCAGGAAAACGTCCGACGGATCGGGGCCCATGCCGTACCGGTTTGGCGTCAACCAGCTGTAGGTCTGGCCGAAGCTCGTCTCGAACTGCCCTGCTTTGACGTCGGCGTAGGCAAGCCGCATGCGGAAGGTGTGGCTGTTGGAGTTGACGTAGACGTTAGCGGGGTCATTGCCGTTGAAGTCACCTTCGAAATAACCGGTGAGATCGACGCCCCTGATGTTGCCGTGGGCGCGTAAGCCGAGCAGCGAGTTCTGCGCCGACATGCGCGTCTCGGTCATGTTACCGCCGATTGTATTGTCGAACGGGATCGCGCCGAAATTGGTCGTGGTCGCATTCCCGGTATTTGTGTTGCGGCTGACGCCGGTGAGCGCAATGTAGCCGACCGGCGCAATCTCGAAGCCGCCGACCTCGAAGCCGGCCGCCTTGCGTGGCATCGGCGCTGGCCCCGAAGGCGTCGCGACCGGGGGCGGCACGACGGATACCGGGGCTGGTCGGGCATCCGTAGCGGCAACGCTCTCCGGCCGCGACTTCGATTTGAGCACCTGAAGATCGGCCTCGGCGAGGACGCCCTTCTTGCGCAGGAGGGCCACCAAGCGGTCGCTCTGTTGCGCGGGCGGTGCAGAGGTGACGGCGCGAGCTTCACTCGACGAGATCACGCCCTTGCTGGCCAGGAGCGACAGAAGCGCCTCGTTCTCGCCGGCCATCGCCGACGTGACGCCGCACACCGCAATTGCCGCGACGGATGTCGTTGCCAGCAACACGTTGCGAAATCCGAGACCACTTCTCATTCCTGCTCCTCCAAAAATCATCAGCGCCGTACATCCGAACGCGAGCAGCGCCGCCCGACGGCAACCGGCCGTCGATTCCGCAGCTTCGGTTCGTGCGAACACCTAACCGCGGGCTGCCGCGGCAGGCTCGGACCGGGATGAACTGGATTGGACGCATGAGAACTCATCGGCGTTTTGCCGCCATGCGATGCATCGCGGCCACAGTCGGCCCCTCGCAATTGAAATGATGCGAAAATGCGCTAACAAGACGCCAGAGCCATCGAACTGCCGGTCGATGGATTGCGACCCAAGCAGCATGACATCTCCGAACCCGCCCTTCGTCCCCGTCAGTACATCGACCGACGCGTACCCGGCTCACCGGCGCCTTGCCATGTGGCGCGAAGTCTATGGCCGCAACATCGC
>Ga0209758_1000983_pt1 | contig 38351 bp, 30 predicted proteins | sample AraplaMF_Col_mMF_FD_184258 | JGI IMG/M metagenome (GOLD analysis project Ga0209758, IMG submission 184258) | Arabidopsis root microbial communities from the University of North Carolina, USA - plate scrape MF_Col_mMF (SPAdes) (version 2) | ecosystem: Host-associated > Plants > Roots > Endosphere... | reverse complement strand
AATATCGTCTCTGGCAAGGACAATCTTGCCGCCTATGGCGACAGCGAGGGCGATCAGGCGCATCGCTACGGCCGCACCAAGGAATTCATGCGGCTGGTGCGAAAACTATGGACCGAGGAAAACGTCAGCTATGCCGGTGAACATTTCGGGGTCAGCCAATCCACTGTGGTGCCGCGCATTGAGGCCCGCGGCGAGCGGCGTCATCCGAAACTCTATTTCGGCGGCGCCTCGGAAGCAGCGGAGCGTGTCTCCGCTACTGAAGCCGATGTCCAGCTCTTCTGGGGCGAACCGCTCGATGGCGTGAGGGAACGGATCGAACGCCTGAAGAGGCTGAGCCGTGACCTCGACCGCGACCTGCCGCCGCTTCAATTCGGGCTGAGGATTACGACGCTGGTGCGCGACACCACCGAAGAGGCCTGGGCCGACGCGGAGGCGAAGGTCGCCGAGATGGCCAACAATAGTGGTGCCGGCTGGCACGACCACCAGCGCGCCGTCGCCGTCGGCCAGCAGCGTCTGCTCGATCTGCACCAGCGCGGCGAAGTGCTCGACGACAATCTCTACACCACGCCCGGCAAGTTCGGCGGCGGCGGTGCGGGCACGACCTGGCTGGTGGGCTCCGCAACGGATGTCGCCCGCTCGCTGCGCCAATACCAGGCGCTCGGCATCAGCCATTTCGTGCTCTCCGACACGCCCTATCTCTCCGAGATCAAGCGGCAGGGTAGCCAGCTGCTGCCTTTGCTGAGAGGTCCCGCGCGGTTCGATGCTGATCCGCAGGAAACGCATAAAACCGGCGTTGCCCAAGAGCTCACATGAACGCACCAGTCATCTCCGACCGGGTGCCAACCGCTTTAGGCGAATTCCGGACGGGCGCCTCAATGGGCGCCCGCGCCTCCACCGGCCTGCGGCTTTTTGGTGAAAAGCAGGGCGAGTGCCGCCAGCGCCAGCACGACGCCGATGACGGCAAACGTGTCGCTGAAGCCCATGATCAGCGCCTGGCGCTTGACGACCTGGCCAAGCGCGACGATCGCCTTCTGGGATGCGACGGCCGGATCGGTGACCCCATGCTGGGTAAAGTAGCCTGACAGCTGAGTCAGACGGTCACGGACCTCATCACGGGTCAGCGTAATCGACTGGCCGATAATGTTCGAATGGAACTGTTCGCGCTTGGTCAGGATCGTGCCGAGCGAAGCCGTGCCGACGGCGCCGCCGAGGTTGCGCAGCATATTGGTCAGCCCCGAGGCAGCGGCTGCATCGGCGGGTGCAATGCCGGCGGTGGTGATTGCAGTGATCGGCGTCAGCACCAGAGCCTGGCCGATGGCACGCACGATATTCGGGATCCAGAACTGGTCGCCGGCATTGTTGGCCGAGAGCGTGATGTTCATGAAGCAGCTGATCGCGAAGATCGAGATGCCAAGAAAACCGATATAGCGGGCATCGAAGCGTTTCATCAGAACCGGCACGAGCGGGATAAGCAGCAGCTGCGGCAGGCCCGTCCAGGCAAGCACGTTGCCGATCTGCTCGGCATTATAGCGCTGCACCTGGCCGAGATATTGCGGCAGGATATAGACCGTGCCGAAGAGCGCCACACCGACCAGCACATTGACCAGCACGCCGATGCCGAAATTGCGCTGGGTGAGCAGCCGCAGCTTTACCAACGGCTTCTTGACGGTCAGCTCAATCCAGATGAAGGCGGCCAGGAAGACGAAGGCGACGATGCCGAGCTTGACGATGAAGGGCGAGGAGAACCAGTCGTCCTTGTTGCCTTCTTCCAGCACGGTCTGCAGGGCCGAAAGGCCGATCGCCATGGTTATGATGCCGGCCCAGTCGCCTTCCTTCAGGAGGTGAAGCTGCATCGGCTGCTTATCCAGCGTCGCTGCGAGAGCCGCCGCCATGATGAGGCTCGGGATGGTGTTGATGAAGAAAATCGTCTGCCAGCCGTAATTTTCCGTCAGGTAACCGCCGATCGTCGGGCCGATGGCCGGAGCGAAGGTGACCGACAGGGCGAAGACGGCAAGACCAAGCGGCTGCTGGCTCTTCGGCAGCTTGGTCAGCACCATGGTGAAGGCCATGGGGATCAGCACGCCACCCGCAAAGCCCTGCAGGCCGCGCAGCAGGATCATCGTGCCGAGATCGTGGGCGAAGGCACAGGCCATCGAGAAGAGCGGGAAGAGGATGGAATTGACGAGGATGTAGCGGCGGAACGAGACGACATTGCTGAAATAGGCCGTCAGCGGAATGACGACGATCTCGCCGATCAGGTAAGAAGTCGAGATCCAGGCGCCGTTATCGACGCCCGTGCCGATGCCGCCCTCGATATCGAGGAGGGAGGCATTGGTGATCTGGATATTGAGGATCGCCATGAAGGCGCCGATCATGCCGGCGAGAACGGCGATCCACTCCTTGGTGCTGGCGCGCGGCTGCGGGATGGCACCCGATGTTGCTGCGATACTGGACATGACACGATCTCCTGCCCTCAGCGCTTAATGGCTGCCGGCATCGGCCTTGGTGTCGATGCTCGGCTGGACGGACATGCCGGGACGCAGATCATCCTTCTCGGTGGCTTTGCCGTCGAGGACGATCTTGACCGGAATGCGCTGGACGACCTTGGTGAAGTTGCCGGTAGCGTTGTCGGGCGGCAGCAGGGCGAATTCCTGGCCGCTTGCCGGAGCAAGGCTATCGACATGGCCGTGATAGGTGCGGCCCGGGAACATATCGACCTCGATATCGACGGGCTGGCCGGCATGCACATCCGTCAGCTGCGTTTCCTTGTAGTTGGCAACGATGTAGGCTGCTGTCGTCGGCACCACCGCCATCAGTTGGGTGCCGGCCTGAACATATTGGCCGACGCGCAGCGTCCGGTTGCCGATGGTGCCGTCGACGGGCGCGACAATCGTCGCATAGGAGAGATTGAGCTCGGCCTGGTGGGCAACGGCCTGGTCGTGGGAAAGTGTCGCTTTGGCCTGGGCAAGCTCGGCATTCAGAAGGTCGACCTGCTTGGTTGCGGCGTCGAGAGCCGCCGTGTCCCGTACGATCGTTGCCTGGGCAGCGGCAATTGCGGAGGCCGCCTGCTGGGCCGTCTGGACCGGGGCATAGCCGCTGGTGGCGAGATTTGTATAACGCTTGTTGTTCTGCTCGGCGAAGGTCTCGTTGGCCTTGTCGACATCGAGCGTGGCGCGGGCGGCGGCGATGGTCGATTGCTGAATGTCGAGCGAGGCCTGCTTGGCATTGACGGTCGCTTCGGCCGCGGCGACATCGGCGCGGGCCTGGTCAAGCGCGGTGCGGAAATCGCGGTCATCGACACGGGCGAGCGGCTGGCCTGCCTTCACTGTTTCATTGTCGCTGACGAGGACTTCGGCAAGATAGCCCGAAACCTTAGGCGCAACGGTGGTGCTGTCGGCCTTGACATAGGCGTCGTCGGTCGAGACCTCGAAGCGGCCGACCGTCCAGTAATTATGGCCATAATAGGCAGCAGCGGCGATGATGGCGATAGCTGCCACGCCCATCAACAGCGATCGGCCACCGCGCTTACGAGCCGCCGCATCAGCGGCTGGCGCCGTTGCGGCGGGCTCGGCGACACGTGGCGCCTTGCCTGCATCGAGGGTTGCAGGGGTGGCTTCCGGGGCAGTCTCAACGGCAGGTGTGTCTGCCGGGGCAGCGTTGTTATTCAATGCATGCAGCGTCTTGACGGACATTGTCTCTCTCCAAGGTGAAGGTCGCTGTCGTCTTGGCCGCGGCCCTGAAATCCGGCTCAAGTTCAATTTAGGAAACTTGATGTTTTCCAAAATATGCACTAGAAATGAGATGTCAACGAGAATTTGGAAAATCGCAATGGTCCAAAATCACAAAATCGAGAAGAAGCCGCGTGGCAGGCCGCAGATACGTTGTGACGAGGATACACGCAGCGTGCTTATCGAGGCTGCCAACAAGCAGTTTCACGAGAATGGTTATGCCGCGGTCAGCATCGCGGCGATCGCACAGGAAGCCGGCGTTTCGACCAAGACGCTCTATCGCCTGTTTCCAACAAAGGCAGATCTGTTTTCCGAAATGGTCTCGGATCGCACCGGACGCTTCCTGCTGGCGCTCGATCCCGGCACCTTGGCAACGACCGAACTCCGCCAGGGGTTGGAGCGCATGCTGATGGCCTATGGCATGCTGACGCTCTCGCAGGACACGATCACGATTACCCGCCTCGTCATCGGCGAATCCGACCGCTTTCCCGAACTCGCCACCGCCTTTTACGAGAAGGCGATCGTCCGAACCAATACATCGATGGAAAACTGGCTGCGCCGACAGGTGGAACGTGGGCTGATCAAGATCGAGGATCCGCACGCCGCTTGCGGCATGCTGCGCGGCATGATGATCATGGAACCCCAACGCGCCGCCATGCTGCGCCAGCTGCCGGCGCCCAACATCGAAGAGATCGCGGCAAGGGCGAGAATGTGCGCGGATATCTTTCTGAAGGGATGCGCTGTCTAGGGCATGGAAATGCCATGCAGTCGGGGCCTACCCAGCCCTTCTGGCAAGCGCAAGGAGCGATCGGTAGAGCGCGTCCCTATCCGCAGCCTTTGCAGCGAATGGCACCTCTTCGATCGGAAACTCCTTCTCGAGCACATTGAGCGCCGATGCTTCGCTTTTTGCCGCTTTGATTTGCCGGAAGAGACGCAAGCGTCGGCTCTTGTAAAACGTCGTGCCCAGGACGAATAAAACGGCATCGATGATGCCCCAGGCGACATCGCATCCGATAGTCGCAACGACCAGTTCGCGGACATTCAACCCCTCTTGTTCGAGGATAAGCCGCGATCCGACTGTCCATGTCAGCGCCATGATCAGTCCGAAAAGGACTTCGCCCCGCGCATCGTTGGGATCGACGATGTTTGGAAGAGAACAGGCTCGACTTCATGGACTACTCCCCAGGCGTTGAGATGATAGCCCGTTTCGTCAGACGTCCGACCAAGGAAATCGCGAGCCGGATGAACCAAGGTGATCCTTTCATGGGCATTGGCATTCTTCGCGCCAGCGCTCAGCGTTGATCAAACCATTCCGATCCCTCCAGCCCACGGGACCGGTGATCCGCGCCGGCGAGCTGTCGTCATCGCTCGCCACGGCGGCTTGCATTTGATGCGCTGGGTGAGCGCCAACATCACAATAACAGGACCAACCCATTCGGTGGCATGGCAATCTTCAGACGACGCCAAAGACGACTGCTCCGCCAATCATCCCCGCACCGGCCGCGGCCAGAAGCAAATGTTCGCCAGGAGCGAACGGCTGCTGCTTGTTGGCCAAGGAGAGAGACAGAGGGATGGTGGCGGCCGAGGAATTCCCGAATTCCCCTATGGTCCGCACCGCCTTGGCGGGCTGGAGGCCAAGCTGATCACAGGCAGCATCGATAATGCGGGAATTGGCCTGATGCGGGACGAAGCGATCTATATCGTTTGCGGCCAGTCCAGCTTGCTCCATGGCCCTGACCGACGATTGCGTCATCATCCGGACAGCCTGGACAAACACAGCTCTCCCGTCACGCATCGTCATCCGAAGTTCCCGCGGATTGGTCCCGATTTCAAAAGGGCGCGCACTGCCGCCGGACGGGATCTGAATAAGATCGTAGTTCTCTCCCTCCTGCATCAGTTCGACCCCGAGGATACCGCCATGTGGATCCCTCGAAGGCGCAAGCACCACCGCGCCGGCGGCGTCCGCGAAGACTGCAGCGGTCCCCCGCTCGTCCATGTTGATGCGGCGACTGAGTATGTTGGCGGCAACGACAAGGGCAGGCTTACCCCAGGTCCTGACAAAACCGTCGGCTAGCACAAGCGCGTAGAGAAAGCCGGAACAGGCGCCTGCAAGGTCGATCGCTCCTGAGGCCTGCAAGCCGAGACGGCATGCAAGCAGCGGAGCCGAAGGTGGCAGAAGATGATCCGGCGTCGATGTTGCAAGAAGGGTTAGCGCAATGTCGCTGCGGTCCACGCCTGCTTCCTCAAGCGCCATCGCACCAGCGTTCGTCGCAAGATCTGTCAGCGTCTGGCCGGGCATCGCCCAGCGCCGCGAGCGGATGCCGGTCCGCCCCTCGATCCAGCCCGCATCGAGGCCAAGCTGCATTTCGATTTCCAGGTTCTCGACACGCCGCTCAGGAACGTAATGCCCGAAGCCTGCCATCCGGCTAACGATCGTCATGATGCCGCTTTCCTGATGAAATCCGCCGCCTCTTCAATGGCGCCATAGGCCCGATCGAGATCGCTTTCTGTCACGCAATATGGCGGCATCAGATAGATGACGTTCCCGAGCGGGCGGATGAGGAGATCTCTTTGACGAAAGAAAGCCCTGAGACGCGGGCCAACCTCGGAAAGATATCCCGTTGTTTCGACGGCAAGATCGAGCGCGGCAATCGTGCCCTGCTGACGAATATTGGAAAAACGGGGATCGGACCGAAACCGCGCCAGCCTGTCACGGTGCATGTCCGCAACCGCCTGAATGCGCTCCCTTACCGGCTCCTTGCACCACAGGTCGAGATTTGCCAGAGCCGCGGCACAGGCAATGGGATTGGCGGTATAGGAACTGGAGTGAAAAAACATCCGGCTGCGATCGTCCGAAAGATGCGCAGCAAATATCTCGGCCGTGCACAACGTTGCTGCCAAAGGCAGGGCGCCGCCGGTAATCCCCTTCGAAAGGCACAGGATGTCGGGCGTGATGCCGGACTGTTCGCATGCGAGCAGGGTTCCGGTCCGCCCCCAGCCCGTCATCACCTCGTCGGCGATCAGAAGCGTACCGTATCGTTCGGTGATCCGCCTGAATTCCCTCAGCAGATGAGGCGAGTACATCTTCATGCCTCCGGCGCCGAGAACCAAGGGTTCAATCAGCAGGGCCGCGATCTCGCCGCCGCGGCAGAACCGTTCGAGGGCGTCGAGCGTCTGCTGCTCGCGGCCTTCTTCCGGGAACGGGATGGTGCCGACATCGAAGAGCAGAGGCGCGTAGGGCGCATTGAAGACACCACGTTCGCCGGCGGACATGGTGCCAATCGTATCGCCGTGATAGCCGTGTTCCATGACGACGACCCGCGAGCGTGGCGCTCTGTTGTTGTAGAAGAACCCGAGCGCCATTTTTATGGCGACCTCGACCGCGGTCGAGCCGCTGTCTGAATAAAAGACATGGGCCATGCCTGGAGGGGCCAGGCGGATCAAACCGCGGGCCAGAGCTTCCGCCGGCTCATGCGTGTACTCGGCAAAAATGATCTGGTCGAAGCGCTCCAGCGCAAGCCGGATCGCGTGCATGATGGCGGGATGGCGATGCCCGTGAGTGATGACCCACCAGGACGATATGGCATCGAAGACCGAACGACCGTCCTCGTCGATCAGATAGGCGCCGTCCGTCCGGACGATCTGCCTGAAAACGGGTTCGAGTTGATGCTGGTTGAATGGATGCCAGACCGGCGATGTCGAAGAAGAGCCGGTCATGCTGCGGCAACCCTCTGAAAGACCGAGATATCGAAATGCTCATCGAAAGCGCGGTGCAATGTGTCCGGCGTCAGCTTGTCGAGGCACGGCAGGCGGCCGAGACTTGGGATGCCGCTCATATCCGTGATGATCTTCTCGGTGTCGGAACGCTCCTCACCGATGAAAGCAATGCCAAAAATGGGAACTTGCCGTCTGCTCATTGCTTCGATCGACAGCAGGGTGTGGTTGATGGTGCCGAGCCCGGTCCTGGCGCAGAGGATGACCGGTTGGTGCCAGCGCGCGAAAACGTCGATGAAGGTGATATGCCGGGTCAATGGGACGAGTACGCCGCCGGCCCCCTCGATGACCAGAGGTCGTTGCGTGTCCGGTAGCAGAAGTACATCCGGATCAATGGCCACGCCATCGGTTTCAGCTGCAAGATGCGGTGAAACCGGGGTCTGGAGGCGCCAGGCCTCAGGCAGGATCCGGTCAGGCGAAAGCCCGCCAAGTCGTCTGACTGTCTCGCTGTCCGTCTCCTCCTCGAGGCCCGATTGGACAGGCTTCCAGTAGCAAGCGTTGAGCGCACTCGTGAGCGCGGCCGCAAAGACGGTCTTGCCGATTCCGGTATCGGTCCCGGTGATGACGAAGCGCTTGCTCATGCCGCCTCCTCCGCAATCACCTCGGCAAGCTCGTCCATCATCCCTGCGATGACAGGTCTATCGACATTCAGGGTGATCGTGATGCGCAGCCTGGCCGTGCCGACGGGGACGGTCGGATGCCGGATCGCCCTGATATCATAGCCCTTTGACTGCATGCGGTCGGCAACGCGCATGGTCCGACCATTGTCGCCGATGATGACCGGCAAGATCTGCGTGCCGCTTGCCGGCCTGCCCAGACGTTCGGCAAATCTTGTGTTGGCGAAACCTATGAGGTCGTGAAGCCTTGCCCGCCTTTCCGGCTCCCGTGACAGAATGGCCAGTGCATGGCGCACGCAGGCTGCCTGCAGAGGCGAAGGCGCTGTCGAATAGATGAATGGGCGAGCCCTGTTGACGAGAAAATCGCAAAGCACACGACTGGCGCCGACAAGAGCACCGGCAGCCCCGAGAGCCTTGCCGCACGTATGCAGGACGATGACATTGTCGCGGCCTTCGATGTCGGCGCAATAGCCGATACCGCCGGTGCCGTGCACGCCTGTCGCGTGTGCCTCGTCGACGAAGAGAAAGCCGTTGTGGCGATCGGCTATATCCACCAGATCCGACAAAGGGCTACGGTCGCCATCCATCGAGTAGAGGCTCTCCACAACAATCCACGGAAAACCCGTCCCACCTGCCGCACGCCAAGTGCGGATTGCATCATCGATCGCATTCGCATCATTATGCGGTACGGAAACGACGTCGGCCCGCCCTGCCCTCATCCCTTCATGCGCGCTTGCGTGTACCAGACAGTCATGGACAATGAGATCGCCGCGCTGCGGCAGGGTCGAAAGAACGGCGAGATTTGCGGCATAGCCGCTGCTGAAATAAAGCATTCGCTCGCACCGAAAGAATGCGGCGGCCTCCTCCTCAAGAGCCTCATGCTCCGCATGATTGCCACGAAGCAACCGCGATCCGCCGGCACCGACCGGCAGCCCGCGTTCGATTGCGGCGATCAGCGCAGCGCCTGTAGCAGGCGATGCGGCAAGGCCGAGATAGTCGTTCGACGTGAAATCGGCGCCGGTATCGTGGCTGAGTGCGCGCAGGCGGTTCTTCTGCCGCAGTTGCTCAAGTTTCGCATCGTAGCGGGCAAGCCGGTCAGAGATCACCCGACATCTCCATGGTCACGGGCGTGAGGCCCAGCCGGCCGAGGAGCCTTGAATCGCGGTCATTGCCTGGATTGCTTGCCGTCAGCAGCGTGTCGCCGATGAAGATCGAGTTGGCGCCGGCAAAGAAGCAAAGCGCCTGCATCTCGTCGCTCATTGCCGTTCGGCCAGCCGTCAGACGCACCGACGAACTCGGCATCATCAGGCGTGCAAGGGCGATAATGCGGATGAACTCGATCGGATCGACCGGTGAGGCATTTGCCAATCTGGTGCCGGCGACGGGGATCAGCATATTGATCGGCACGCTCTCGGGCGGCGTCGGCAGATTGGCCAGCGTGACGAGCATGTCGATCCGGTCGTTCTCCGTCTCGCCCATTCCCAGTATTCCGCCACTGCAGACCTTGATGCCTGCCTCTCGCACATGGGCCAGCGTCTCCAGCCGATCCTCGAAGCGACGCGAAGTGACGACTGCGGGGTAAAAATTTTCCGAGGTATCGATGTTGTGATTGTAATAGTCGAGCCCGGCATCCGCGAAGGTCTCGGCCTGCTCCGGCGAAAGCATGCCGAGCGTCATGCAGGTTTCGAGGCCAAGCGATTTTACCGCCTTCACCATGGCGACGATCGCCGCCTCGTCCCGGGACTTGGGGCTGCGCCATGCGGCACCCATGCAGTAACGCGTGGCGCCGTTTTCCTTTGCTTTGCGGGCCTCCGAAACTACGTCCTCGAGTTTCATGAGCTTGGTGGCCGTCAGGCCGGAAGCGTGGTGGGCCGATTGGCTGCAGTAGCCGCAGTCCTCCGGACAGCCACCCGTCTTGATATTCAGCAGTTTGGCAAGCTCGACGCGGTTCGGGTCGAAGTTCATTCGATGGACGGTTTGTGAGCGGAAGATCAGCTCGTTGAACGGCAGATCGTAGAGCTCTCGTGCCGAGGTCAGCGTCCAGGGATCTCGAGTGCAGCCGTGCTCCGTTACCGCCTCTGTTTTCAACATGACCATTCTCCTGCACGAGCACCGATAGCAGCACGTTGGAACTCGCTTGAATTATAGATAATCTATGATTATGCTGCTCATCTAACAGGCTATCGCTCGAATTTGGCTCGAGCAATCTATTTTATCATAGATTATCTATGGAATATCATGGCAGAAACAGTCGCAGAACGTATCGCTCGTGTGATCGGGGAAAGAATTGTCGCCGGAGAACTGGCTGCGGGAACCCCCCTTCGGCAGGATCATATCGCCGAGGAATTCGACGCCAGCCATGTGCCCGCTCGGGAAGCCTTTCAGCTTCTGCGCGCCCAGGGGCTGGTCGTCAGCGAACCGCGTCGCGGCATGCGTGTTGCGCCGCTGGATCAGGCTTCAATTCAGGAAACCGTGGAGATTCGCGCCGCGCTCGAGACATTGGCGCTGAGGCTGGCGGCTCCCAGGATCAATGCGGCCGCATTCGAAAGAATAGAACTGGCGCTCGCGGCCGGAGACCAGGCAAAAACCATTGAGGAATGGGAACAGGCCAACCGCAACTTTCACAGGGAATTGCTCATTCCCTGTCGGATGCCGAGACTGCTCAGCATGCTTGACGATCTTCAGCTCGCAAACTCACGCATCATATTCTCGGCCACGCGTTCGGCCGGATGGCGGCCCGGGTCGAGCCATGCGCATCGGCAGATCGTCGACACCCTGAAGAAACGTGACTTCCACCGTGCGGTATCCCTGCTCGACGCCCATATCCGCGGGCTCGAGCGGGCGACGAACGACGGCAGGTCGGCTGCCGCTCAGACCAGAGCATTGCGCCGCTGACTGCCGGTGCGAAAGCACTGCTTCGTTCATCTGGGCCGCCTTCCACTGGGTTGCACGCCCGGCAAGTAAAGCGCTCCGAGCTGATGCGTGATACTCGTGAATGGAAGCGTGACGTCTCCTCCTGCAACGCGTCAAGTATCGGAATGGGCCACGCCTACCAGAGAGACGCGTGCCGATTGACGTCCTTGTAGAGCAGATAGCGGAAGCGGCCCGGTCCACCTGCGTAGCAGGCCTGCGGGCAGAATGAGCGCAGCCACATGAAATCGCCGGCCTGAACTTCCACCCAATCCTCGTTGAGGCGGTAGACGGCCCGTCCTTCGAGAACATAGAGACCATGTTCCATCACATGGGTCTCCATGAAGGGGATCACAGCACCTGGTTCGAACGTGACGATGGTGACGTGCATGTCGTAACGCATGTCCGCGGGATCGATGAAGCGCGTCGTTGCCCACCGGCCATCCGTGTCGGGCATCGCGTTCGGCTGATGCTCGTCCTCATGCGTGAAGATCGCCGGCGGCGGATCCAATCCCTCGATCGTCTGGAAGGCCTTTCTTATCCAGTGAAACGTCGCCGCATCCGCGCCATCGTTCTGGAGCGTCCATGCGCTGCCGGCAGGGAGGAAGGCAAAGGATCCTGGACGAAGAGTGTGGACGCGCCCTTCGTGCCCGATCGCCAAAGTCCCCGCCACGACGAAGATTGCCGTTTCAGCGCGAGGTTCCGGTTCAGGCTTCGTGCTTCCGCCACCAGGTGCGACCTCCATGATGTATTGCGAGAAGGTTTCCGAAAAACCCGTCAAAGGCCGAGCGAGAATCCAAGCCCTCGTTTTCGTCCAGTGAGGAAGGTAGCTCGTGACGATATCCGTCATTACGCCTCGAGGGATCACCGCATAGGCGGTGGTGAAGACCGCTTTGCCGGACAGGAGATCGGTCTGCGGCGGAAGCCCACCGGGAGGAGCGTAATAGGAACGGTTTTCCATGAAGAATTCTCTCAGCAGTTTGAAGGTTTCGAACGGTATTCTGAATGCTGCGGCGTCTCAAGATCGATCTGGATTTCAGCGCAGATAGAATGGCACTCCTCCGACCTTCTGCAGCGCTTGTCGATATCGTGAACGAATAGGACCTCGTCGAGCGGTTCCGGATCGAAGCCCGGCGGTATCAGCCGCCCAGCATGTTATCACCTCTACCATTCAGCGAGACTTCCATCCTCATGCCGCCACACCGGATTGCGCCAACGGTGGCTCTCCCTGGCCCGTTCCCTGACATATTCTTCGTTCACCTCAATGCCAAGACCCGGGCCTTGCGGTATCGATACGAAGCCATCGTCGTAGTGGAAGATCTCCGTGTTTGAGATGTAGTCGAGGATGTCGTTTCCGCTGTTGTAGTGAATGCCCAGACTTTGCTCCTGAATGAAGGCATTGTAGCTGACGGCATCAATCTGCAGGCAGGCAGCAAGGGCAATCGGGCCGAGCGGGCAATGTGGTGCAAGCGCGACGTCGTAAGCCTCGGCCATCGTCGCGATCTTGCGGCATTCGGTGATGCCTCCAGCATGGCTCAGATCCGGCTGCAAGATGTCTACATAGCCATCCGAGAGAACCTGCTTGAAGTCCCAGCGTGAATACAGGCGCTCGCCGAGAGCAATCGGTGTTGAACAGTGATTGGCCATTTCCTTCAATGCTTCGCGGTGTTCGGATAGCACCGGTTCTTCGATGAAAAGCAGCTTGTAGGGTTCGAGCTCCTTGGCGAGAACTTTGGCCATTGGTCGATGAACACGGCCATGGAAGTCGGCACCAATGCCTACGTGGGGACCGGCAGCCTCGCGAACTGCTGCAATGTTCGCAATGATCGCATCTATCTTGTCGTGAGTGTCTACGATCTGAAGTTCTTCAGCACCGTTCATCTTGATCGCTTTGAAGCCGCGGGAAACCACGTCCTTGGCGTTGTCAGCCACATCGGACGGGCGATCGCCGCCGATCCAGGAATAGACCTTGATGCGGTCGCGTACCTGGCCGCCGAGCAGCGAATGGATCGGCTGGCCGAGTGCCTTGCCCTTGATGTCCCAGAGCGCCTGGTCGATCCCCGAGATCGCCGACATGTGGATGGCGCCGCCGCGATAGAACCCGCCGCGATACATGACGGTCCAGTGATCTTCTATGAGGAAAGGATCCTTGCCAACAAGGTAATCAGCAAGTTCATGGACGGCCGCCTCGACCGTCAATGCTCGCCCCTCGACAACCGGTTCGCCCCAGCCAACGATGCCTTCGTCCGTCTCGATCTTCAGGAACAACGAGCGTGGTGGGACAATGTAGGTCGCAAGCCTTGTGATTTTCATGAAATATGCCCGTTCATGCGAGGATGAGGTCTGCAGCTTTTCCCGCTGCTGCCATGACAGCGGCGTTGGTGTTGCCGCTAACGATCGCCGGCATCATCGATGCATCAACCACTCGAAGGCCTCGCGTTCCCCTTACCCGCAGGCTTAGATCCAAGACGGCTTCCTGATCTGAATCCCGTCCCATCTTGCAGGTCCCAACGGGGTGGTATCCTGTCTTCACTGTCCGTTTGCAGTGAGCCGCGACGGCGTCGTCGCTGGTTACGTCCGGTCCCGGAAAGATCTCTTTTTCGATCAGGTCCCTCATAGGCGACGCGTCCAGCACCGTTCTCGCGAACCGGAAACCTGCCATGGTGAGACGCAGGTCGTCCGGATGGCCGAAAATTTGCGTGTCGACGATGGGATTCTCGAAAGGGTCCTTTGATGCCAGTGTTACCGAGCCTCTTGCCTTCGGTCGCAACAGAAGTGAGTTGATCGTCACGCCGTCGCCGGGTTCGGTACCCATGACGTCACGGTCAAGATAAACCGTAGGAACACAGAACATTTGGATAGTCGGTCGGTCATTATTGCCGTCTGGATCATAGAACGCGCACGTCTCGACCCCGGTGGTCGACACCGGCCCCGACTTGAACATCAGATACTGCAATCCGGCCTTGATCATCGGCCAACCGCGGTCTTGCCCATAGTAACCAAACGAGCCCTTTGTGGTTGCGACGACCGGGCATTCATAGTGGTCCTGCAGATTCTTCCCAACACCAGGCAACGCGACGACTGTCTTCAGGCCGTGTCTTGTCAGTTCATCCTCCGGACCAATGCCCGACAGCATGAGGAGCTTCGGTGTCTGGTAAGCGCCAGCTGCAAGTATGACCTCCTTGCCAGCGTCCGCCTGCTTCGATGTGCCGTTCTGCACGTATCGCACGCCAGTCACCCGGTCGCCGTTCATCTCCAGCGACGTCACCGTTGCTTCAGTTTCGATCGTCAGCAGCGGGTCGTTCATAACCGGGGCGAGGAAGGCGTCGACGGCGCTGGAGCGCTTGCGCGTCCTCCAGTCGATCGTGTGCTGCATGAAGCCGACCCCGAACTGGCGGGCACCATTGAAGTCAGGATTATAGGGTATTTCCATGCCCTGCAGCGTCTTCACGTAGGTGCGCGTCATCGGGCTGGTGTGGCCGAGATGAGAGATCTTGAGCGGCCCACCTACCCCGTGAAATTCGCCGGCAAGATGGTCGTTATCTTCCTGCTCTTTGAAATATGGTAGCAAGTCTGCGTACGACCATGCTCCATCGTTGGAGCCTTCTGACGTGGCGAGTTCGTTCCAAAGATCGAAATCGGCAGCCTGGCCCCGCATATAGACCATCGCGTTGACCGTACTGCCGCCACCTAGCACTTTCCCCTGTGGGACGATCGGACCGCGCCCGTTCAGTTGCGGCTGCGGCTTCGTCTGGTGCATGGACAGATAAGTGTCCTTGGCGAGGAACTTCATGTAGCCCGCCGGAAAGTGCATGATGGGGTTGGCTTTGGCGGGGCCACGCTCCAAAAGCAGAACCCTGGCCCTGCCCTCTCGCACCAGTTTGGCCGCGACCACACAGGCAGAGCTTCCGCCGCCGACTATGATGTAGTCATAACGGTCATTCGCAGACATTCATAAACTCCAAAAACGTCAATTCTGGTTGCTTGAGGGGCGCAGGCGTATGCTTCCGGAGAGGATTTCGCCGGGTTGCAGCACCTTCAAGTCGCCGAGATCAGGCAGGTTAAGTCCATTGGACAAATGGGTCATAGGCTCGAAGCAAAAGTAGTCGCGCTTAAAGCCCGGATCGAAGGTAGTGTCCGACACGAATACAAAGGCGTGCTTGAAGATCGCGTCGGCGCTCAGATGCAGCGATGTATGCCACTCCGGCCACGCCACGAATGCCTCGCCGCTCCAATCCTCGAAGCCGTTGTTGACCCATCGATGAGGTAGCTTCGCTGGTGAACTGAAATCAAGGTCTGCCGGAATTTCGGTTTGCTCACCCGGAAGCCAACCTTCCACTTCCGTCCAGAATTTTCGGGCAGGCGCGAGCAACGTGGTGTTGGGCGTCATCGGGAAATAGGGATGCCAGCCCAGCCCGAACGGCATAGCTCGTTCGCCACGGTTTTCGACCGTGAGGGTCATCGTCAAACTCTCCTCACTTAGAGCAAAGTGCTGATGCGCCCGATATTCGTATGGGGTTGCGCCGCCCCGGTGGGTAAAGCTCATCTCGACCGAGGTGGGCGTTTGTCTTCCCAGCGACCACGCCGCTTGCCAGCCTTCACCATGCAGATAGTGCTTATCCCACTCGGTATTCGGCCTGAACTGGTAGTCGTTGCCATCGAAGGAAAACCGGTTGTCCTTCACCCGATTGCCGAATGGCACGAGCGGATAACAGGACGATCCCAATGAATCGGCATAGTCCGATTGGCTGGGGCGCAACAGCGGTACTTTTCCGATACCAACATCACGCCAAAAGCCCAGCAAAAGCCCACCCTTCGTCGAGACACGAAGCGAAAGCGAGCCAGCTGCGAGGTTGACTACCGACATGGGCTCAACCCTTGTTGCGCGACACGCTGCGCTTGATTGCCTGAATATTGGCGAGCACCGCGACGACGATAATGAGGCCACGGACGACCTGCTGGAAGAAGGGATTGATCCCCAGCAAAACGAGGCCGTTTCCAATGAGGGTAATGACCAATACTCCCAGAAGCGTTCCGAGCATCGATCCCCGCCCTCCGGACAGCGAGGTGCCGCCGACAACGACTGCCGCGATGACGTCGAATTCGAGGCCGGCGGCAGCTGTCGCATTGCCGGACCCAAGGCGCGACACCAGCAGAATGCCCGAGATCGCTGCCATAGCACCGGCGATCGCGAAAAGCGTAACGCGGATCTTCGAAACACTGATACCGCTCAAGAACGCAGCATGCGCATTGCCGCCAATCGCGAAGACCGACCGTCCAAACGCAGTCTTTCGGCTGATGAATGCAAAGACGGCAAACAACACCAGCATAATGATCGCCGCCGGAGGGATACCCAGAACCGAGCGATCCAACGCGTCCAAGGTGTCGTTCCGACCAATCGAAACCGGAAGCGCGTCGGTCACAAAGAGAGCTGTCCCGCGCAGCGCACTCCAGAGGCCCAACGTCCCGACAAAAGACGGAACATCGAAGTACGCCCGCAATGCTCCTGCGATAGATCCAAGCAGTGCGCCGACGACAATCGCAAGCGCAAACGCAATCGGAGTGGGAACGCCCCACTGAAGAAAAAACGCCAGGACCACAGAGATGAAAGCCACCATCGGTCCGACGCTGACATCAATCTCACCGGCGATGATGATCAGCGTTGCGGCCCATGCAGCAATACCGATCGTCGCCGCATCGCGGAGGATGTTGATCTGATTGTTGAAGGACAGAAAGCCATTCGCCGTCGATGTGAAGACGACGTAGAGAACGACAATTGCAACGAACAGGCTGAGTTCGTTCATGTGTTGAGAGAAGTTGAAGCCGGATTTGTTCGAGGTCCGGGCGGAAGTGGGCTTTGCAGCCTGGTCGAGTGACATCGCGTGTCTCCCTCAATGTCCTGCGATGCAGGCTGCCATCAAGGCGTCCTGATCGATGTTCGGTGATTTGAACTCTTCCCGCAGCGTCCCGTCCCGAAGTACAAGAACCCGATCGCAGACGAGAGGCAGCTCCTCAATCTCGCTTGAGACGAAGACGATGCTGCGCCCTTCGGCGGCGAGCTGACGGATGATTGTGTAGATTTGGGCCTTAGCCTCGACGTCAACGCCACGAGTGGGCTCGTCGAGAAGAAGGACGCGACTGTTGGCGTAAACCCAACGACCAATGACGACCTTCTGCTGATTGCCGCCTGATAGCGTGCCGATAGGGGTATCTGTCCGCGCCGTCTTGATATGCAGTCTCTCGATGACTTTGCGCGTGGCTTCTGCCATCAATCTGGAGGAGAGAATGCCACTCCTGCTGACGCCCGAAAAATCCGTCGACAACGTGTTCTCATCGACCCCAAGGAGCGGAACAATCCCCTCTTCCTTGCGGCTTTCCGGCGTGTATCCAAAACCCCGGGATATCATTTTCTTGTAGTGGCCAGGCGCCACCGAAACCCCGTCAACAAGCACGGTGCCGTGGTCCTGGGTTTGGACACCCATGATCGCTTGAAGAAGCTCGGTGCGGCCGGAACCAAGCAGACCCGCGATGCCCAAAACTTCTCCTGCCTTGAGCGAAAAGGAGATGGAGCCAAGTTTAGGAGACAGTGCAAGGTCCTTTACTTCGAGAACGGTCTGTCCCTGGCTTCTGTTTTCTAGTGCGGCCGTCTGAAACGCTTCAGACCCAAGCATAAGCCGGACAATCTCGCGCGTGTCGGCGCCCTTTACGTCCACCGTTTCGATAATGCGACCATCGCGCATAATCGTCGCCGAGTGCGCGATCTGGCGAATTTCGTTCATTCGATGACTGACGTAGATGACCGCAATGCCGTCGGAAGCGATCCGCTTGACGGCCGCCATCACCTTCTCGGCCTCAGCTGCAGCGAGCGAGCTCGTTGGTTCGTCCAGGATAACAAGCTTAGGTTTGCCGAGCAGTACGCGGGCGATTTCGAGCAGCTGGCGTTCAGCCGGGCTTAGGCTCGCCACCCGGGAATTGGGCGGCCGGTCCAAACCTAGCCGGCTCATCGCCTCGGAAGCCTCGGCCTCCATATTGGCATACTGAATGACACCTCCTTTTCGCGGCCAGCGCCCGAGGAAGAGGTTTTCGGCAAGCGACATTCCCGGCACCAAGCTAAGCTCCTGGTAGACGACGCGAACTCCCTTATCGAAAGCATCTTGAGCCCGATTTGAGCCCGAATAACGAAGCTCCTCACCGTCAACCGCGACGGTCCCGCTGTCTGGCACTTCGGCTCCGGTCAGGAGTCGGATGAGGGTCGATTTGCCCGCGCCGTTTTTGCCTAGAAGGGCTCTAACCTCGCCTGCCGCGACTTCAAAAGTTGCGTTGTCCAGGGCCAATACGCCCGGATACTGGCGGGTGCATCCCTTGATTGACGCGATTGAGCGGCGAGCAGCCTCAACCGAGCGCGATATCTGTGTCATGAAATTATCCACCGATGAGAAGACGCCGCCAGTTTCCTGGCGGCCTCGATTGCTCGTCTCGTCAGATTACATGCCTCACGGAATACCGTCGGCGTGCGCCTTGAGCCAAGCCTTGCCGTCGTCGGACGACTTGTAGAGATCGATGTCGTAGGGAACCTTGATCCCCTCCGGCGGCTGGCCATCGATCGACTTGATCGCCTGTGCGAGCGCCAGCTTACCAAGGCCCTGGCCCGAGATGTCTACGACGGCCTTGATGACCGTGAAGTCTGCAAGTTCCTGGGCGATCTCCGTGGTCATATCGCCACCAAAGACGACAACCTTGCCGGTCTTGCCCTGACTCTTGACGGCACGAGCAGCACCAAGCGTGGCACCACCGGCTTCACCGAAGAACGCATCGATATCCGGGTTGGACGAAAGCATCGTGCTTGCGACGGAAACCGCCTTGTCGAGGATAGCGCCTTCTTGGTTCGCGACGATCTGAGCGCCTGGAATCTTGGCCTTCAGCGCTTCCTCGAAGCCTTTGCGGCGGGTAACGCAGACTTCGACGAATTCGCAGTTGAGAACAGCGATTTTCGGCGCGTCCTTCTTCTCGGCGATGAAGTAATCGGCAGCCGCATCACCGAGTTTATGCCCGAAATCGTAGGGGTCGCCGACGGCATAGGCCGAGATATATTCCTTCATGTCGGCGTCATTCAAGCACGTATTGTAGCAGACGACTGGAATACCTGCTTCGTGAGCGCGACGAATTGCTCGATAGGAGCCGTCAGCGGAAACCGGCGAAACGATGATCGCCTGCACGCCGGACGAAATCAGCGAATCGATGAAAGAGGATTCTTTGCTCACATCCCCTTGCGCATTGGTCTCAACGATATCGAGCTTCCGACCAGCGTCGTTCGCGCCGGTCTGGATGCCTTTGCGGACACCAGCGTAGAAGCCTTGCGCATCCATGTAGATGGCACCAACTTTGAGATCCTTGTCCTGGGCACGGACCGGCGTGACAAACGCGGCACTGAACATGCTTAGCGCCAAGACGGCAGCCTGCTTGATGAGCTTCATCGCTTCCTCCCTATTGATTGCATAAAATCGTTGAACTCGGGCGTGCCGGGCTCATGTAGACGAGCAAACAATATTATGGGTACGATTAATGTCAATATAAATAGGATTTATTTTTTAATAAGTGTGGTTTTTTCGGCTAGTTTCGTGCTACTGCATAATTCCTCAAATCGGAAACGATTTGAGGAATTATGCAGCAATTCAAAGTGCTACAGCGTCCTTTGCGCGTCTGAAAAGACGCGCGGCGCTGTAGTTGAGTGTGATTAGAGGAACGAGCGGAAATGAACCGGCAGTCACCGTCAAAGAGTGGCGTAAAACGAGGAGTTCAGGGGAAAATGATGCGAACCGATAGAAAGTTGACTGAGAGTGGAGAGGAGATTGCCGGTCGTGGAAAACGCTCGGTCCGCGAGGCGTTGCTCACGCAACTCGTCGAGCAGATCGTCTCGGGAAAACTGCCGGAAGGTTCGACGCTTCCTAACGAAGCGGACCTGACTGAAAAGTTCGGGGTCAGTCGTACAAGCCTACGTGAGGCTATGCAGTATCTTGTGGCTCTGGGAATGACCCGCTCCCGCACGCGAGCGGGGACGACTGTCCTCCCACGCGAGAATTGGAACTATCTGGATCCGCTTGTCCTGGACGTGATGTTGTCCATGGGCGGCGATGAAGCCTTCTACACATCATTGATCGACGCACGACATCTGCTGGAGCCTGCAGCTGCGGCGCAGGCGGCCACGAACGCCACGGCCAGGCAGTTGGCACGCATCGCACAGGCCTACGAAGACATGGTCGATGCCAATGCCCGCGACAACGAAGAATGGAGCCGGGCAGATTTGGATTTTCACACCGCGATTATCAATGCCAGCGGCAACTGGGTCTACCGGCAGTTCGCGACTGCTATTCGGGCTGCTTTGCTCGCCAGTTTCCGTCTCACAAATCGTGCCAGCCAGTCTCACGAACAAGCTCTCGATAAGCATCATATCGTCCTTGATGCTATCCGGATGAGAGATCCGGACGCTGCGCGCAGAGCGATGGAGGCGCTCATCGGCGTTGCACGAGCAGAGATCACTGACGCCTTGAGATCCAGCAAACGCGGATAAGACTACTTTCAGCTTCTGGGCGTCTCCCGAAATTGATGCTCGCCTACTGTGCGCATCCGTTTGAGATTAAACGGCTTTGCCGGCACTGGTTCCTCCGCCAGCAGCCTGGTGAGACCGCTGGTCAGGTTTTACCGGTGGGCGTATACTCTTCACGCGTGCAGCTTTCGGTCCCATGGCCCCGTTGTTCGCGGGTGTCCATTCTGATCGTTGCTGTCCGCAGCGAGATCGGGGGGACTGTCATGACACGTTTTATGGCGCATTTTCATGTGATCGCGGGAGGCAACACGAACGCGGCCTACCCGAACGTGCGACGCATCGGCGCGGCCGATGTCGTCGCGGCCCTGCGTCAGGGGCTGGCTGATTTTTGGGACAAGCCGTCGCACTACGTCTTTCTTTGCCTGGTCTACCCCGTGGCGGGTCTCTTCATCGCGCGGTGGACATCGGGCGCCAACATGCTGCCGCTGCTTTTTCCCCTGATGTCGGGCTTTGCCCTCCTCGGTCCGTTCGCCGCACTCGGTCTCTATGAAATCAGCCGCAGGCGGGAACTCGGTCTAGATACTTCCTGGCAGCATGCGCTCTCGGTCAGGCATTCTCCTGCGATGCCGGCCATTCTCGTCATCGGCCTCATGCTGGTCGCGATCTTCGTGGGGTGGCTTTTCACGGCGCAGGAGCTCTATGTCGGCCTGTTCAGGCCCGAGCGGCCGGAATCGCTGCAGAGCTTCTTCAACGAGGTCTTCACCACCGATCGAGGTTGGCGGCTGATCCTTTACGGCAATGCCGTCGGTTTCGTCTTCGCTCTCGTCGTGCTGTGCACCACAGTCATCGCCTTTCCTCTTCTTCTCGATCGCGATACGGGCGTGGCAGCGGCAATATATACGTCGATGAAGGCGGTGGCCGCCAACCCTATCGAAATGGTGCTCTGGGGCCTGATCGTCGCGGTGCTTCTCGCCGCCGGTTTTGCCTTGTTCTTCGCCGGTCTCGCCATCGTCATCCCCGTGCTCGGACACACCACCTGGCATCTCTATCGCAAGGTTGTGGAACCCGCAGCAGCCAATGGGGCCACGGCGGGCGCTAAGTAATCATCCGAGAAGCGAGCGGTCTACGAATTGTCCGTGGAGTGCCCCTTGTCTGCAAGCTTGGTCGCTATGCGATCCAGGAAAACAAGCACGCGAGTGGTCAGTAGCGCGGTCGCATCCGCATCATAGGACGGCAGCGAGCTGTCGGCGAAGTAGTGCTGATCGCCGGGGTACAGGAAAAGCTCCGCGTCCTCGACCTTCTCTACGATCTCGCGGGCGGCGTGGATGTCGCCCTCGCCGACAAAGACCGGATCGTTGTCCATACCGTGGATCTGGACCGGCACGCCGTCCGGCCAGGGTCCGAAGGCCCACTCGCCACTGATCGGCAGGCAGGAGTAGAAGAGCAGAGCCCCGCGCGCTCCGGGCCGCGTCTGCGCCAGCTTCTGTGCCGGCAGCACCCCGAATGAGAACCCGGCATAGACAAGTCCGGGAGGCAGTTCATCGGCGACGCGGACGCCGCGCTCCCTCATGGCGTCGAATCCGATCTCACCAATATACGCGAGCCCCGCTTCGATGCTCTGGAATGTGCGTCCTTCGAAGAGATCGGGCGCGTGAACGATGTGGCCGCTTGCCCTGATGGCATCGGCGAACGCGCGCACACCCGAGGTCAGCCCCTGTGCGTGATGGAATAACAAGACCTCAGCCATACAGAACTTTCTCCCGATGGTCGGTATCTACGGCGCAGCACCAAAGAAGGCGAGCCGGGTGAAGATCGTATAGTCCGCTTCCGATACCATCAGTGCCACGAAAACCAGCACCAGCAGCGGCGGCAGCAGGATAGCGTAGACCAGCGCCAGCCGTTCCCAGGCCATGTGCATGAAGACAGCGACGATCAGGCCGGCCTTCAACATCATGAACAGCAGGATCAGCGTCCACCTCAGATAGCCCTGGATACCGAGATAATCGACCATGTAGGAACCGGCGCTGAGCACGAAGAGCAGGCTCCAGACGAGGAGATAGAGCCGGATCGGGTGCTGTTGTCCGGTATGTGCTTGTACATGCATCGTTTGGGTTTGCGCATGCGCCGTTGTCTCGCTCATGACGACCTCACCACAGGTAAAAGAACGCGAAGATGAAGACCCAGACCAGGTCGACGAAGTGCCAGTAGAGACCCATGATCTCGACGGCCTCGTAGCGGCCCTTCCGGCTGGTGAAGAAGCCGCGCCGTTCCACATCGAAATCGCCCCGCCAGACCTTGCGGGCGATGATGAGCAGGAAGATGACGCCGATAGTGACATGCGTGCCGTGAAAGCCCGTTATCATGAAGAAGGTCGATCCGAACTGTGCCGCCCCCCACGGGTTTTCCCAGGGGCGCACGCCTTCGGTGATCAGCTTCGTCCATTCGAAGGCCTGCATGCCGACGAAGGTTGCGCCCAGAAGCGCCGTCAGCAGCATCAGCGCCGCCGTTCTCCCGCGTTCGCGGCGATAGCCGAAATTGACCGCCATCGCCATGGTGCCACTGCTCGATATCAGCACGAAGGTCATGATCGCAATCAGGATCAGCGGAACGTCCTGGCCGCCGATATGCAGCGCAAAAACCTCGCTCGGATTGGGCCACGGGACCGGCGTCGACATGCGGGCGGTCATATAGGCGATCAGGAAACAGCCGAAGACGAACGTGTCGCTGAGCAGAAAGATCCACATCATCGCCTTGCCCCAGGAGGCGGTCTTGAAGGCGCGCTGATCCGAGCTGAAATCGGCCGCGACACCGCGAAGACCTGCCCGCCTGAGGCCGGGCTCCCCATGTGCCTGGCCGTGTGTCTGGACAGGATGTGCCATCTGCAAATCTCCTAGTTCAGTAAGGTGCGGCAGAGATCGACGAAATCATTCGCCCAGCCGGCAAAGAGCGCGAAGAGCAGGAGCCAGACGGCGAGCATGAAATGCGAATAGATGGCCGAGAGATCGACGCTGAGCCGCAGCCTCTCGGGTTGAACCTCGGCTGAAAATGCCCTGACCGTCGTGTGCGCGAGCACGGCAAGCCCGCCCAGAATATGCAGCCCGTGCAAGCCGGTCAGCATGTAGAAGAAGCTGTTGGCGGGATTGTCGGCAAGCACATAGCCGGCCGCCGTAAGCTCCCGCCATGCCTGGATCTGCCCGACGAGAAAGAAGACGGCAAGTGCAAGCCCTGTCACAAGCGCCGGCCGCAGGCTTTCCATGCGGCCGTGCCGCGCTTCACGTCTAGCCCATTGCAGCGCCGCACTGCTCAAGGCGAGTGCTGCGGTGTTCACCCAGAGCAGGCGGGGAACCGGCATCCCCCACCAGTCGGCAGAGGCCATGCGCATGAAATAGGCGCTGACGGCAAGGCTGAAGATCGCTCCAACGACGCCGAGAAACACGAAGAGGCCGATCTTCACCGCCGGCACCGGCGGCCGGTCGATGCCATGACGATCCGGCAGTTGCACCGAGCCGGTTTCGAGCCACGGCTTCGAGGTCAGCCGCTGCCCGGCCAGCCACCAGATGATGATGGCGGCGATGGCGGCGAGAAAAAGCAGGATGACGTTCATGCCGGAACCTCGCGGGTGACGCCATCGCTTGCCGGCACATTCTGCGGGATGAAATCCTCGGGGGCGCCCGGCACGCTGTAGTCATAGGCCCAGCGGTAGACGACAGGCAGATCCTTGCCCCAGTTGCCATGCGCGGGCGGCGTCTGCGGTGTCTGCCATTCGAGCGTCGTTGCCCGCCATGGATTGCCGCCTGCCTCCCTGCCCCGGAAAAGGCTCCAAGCCAGATTGAACAGGAAGACGATCTGCGCCGCCCCGACGATCAGCGCCATGATGGTGATGAATATGTTCAGCGTATGGGCCGAGGGCGGAACGAAAGCCGTCTCTCCCATCTCGAAATAGCGGCGCGGCACGCCGAGCAGGCCGAGATAATGCATCGGAAAGAAGATGGCATAGGTGCCGAGGAAGGTGATCCAGAAGTGGATCCGGCCGAGCGTCTCGTCCAGCATGCGTCCCGTCACCTTCGGATACCAGTGATAGATCGCCCCGAAGATGACGAGGATCGGCGCGACCCCCATGACCATGTGGAAATGCGCGACGACGAACATCGTATCCGACAGCGGCACATCGACGACGACATTGCCGAGGAAGAGGCCCGTCAGCCCGCCATTGACGAAGGTGACGATGAAGGCGAGCGCAAAGAGCATCGGCAGCGTCAGGTGAATGTCGCCGCGCCATAGCGTCAGCACCCAGTTATAGACCTTGATCGCCGTGGGCACAGCGATGATCAGCGTCGTGGTGGCGAAGAAGAAGCCGAAGGCCGGGTTCATGCCGCTGACATACATGTGGTGCGCCCAGACGACGAAACTCAGCGCGCCGATGATGACGATCGCCCACACCATCATGCGGTAGCCGAAGATATTCTTGCGCGCATGCGTGCTGATCAGGTCCGAAACGATGCCGAAGGCCGGCAGCGCCACGATATAGACCTCAGGATGGCCGAAGAACCAGAACAGGTGCTGGAAGAGGATCGGGCTGCCGCCGCCATGCTGGAGCTGCGCGCCCATCTCGACGATTGCGGGCATGAAGAAGCTGGTGCCGAGCACGCGGTCGAAGAGCATCATGACGCAGGCGACGAAGAGGGCCGGAAAGGCCAGCAGCGCCATCACGGTCGCGGTGAAGATGCCCCAGACGGTGAGCGGCATCCGCATCAGCGTCATGCCGCGCGCTCGTCCCTGCAGCACCGTCACCACATAGTTCAGGCCGCCCATGGTGAAACCGATGATGAAGACGATCAGCGAGGTGAGCATCAGCAGGATGCCCCAGTCCTTGCCGCCCGGCGTGCCCGACAGAACCGATTGCGGCGGATAAAGCGTCCAGCCGGCCCCGGTCGGGCCGCCGGGGGCGAAAAAGCCCGCGACCAGGATCAGCACCGCAAGCAGATAGATCCAGTAGCTCAGCATGTTCGCATAGGGGAAGACCATGTCGCGCGCGCCGACCATCAGCGGAATGAGATAGTTGCCGAAACCGCCGAGGAAGAGCGCGGTCAGGAGATAGATCACCATGATCATGCCGTGCATGGTGATGAACTGGTAATAATGATCGGCATCGATGAAGGAGAGAGCGCCGGGAAAGGCCAACTGAATCCGCATCAGCCAGGAGAGCACCAGCGCCACCAGCCCGATCGAGATGGCGGTGATCGAATATTGCACGGCGATGATCTTCGCATCCTGGCTGAACACATATTTGGTCCACCAGCTGTGCGGATGATAAAGCTCGACATCCTCGACTTCGGCGGAGGGGATGCTGCCGGATGGAATCTCGACCATGATCTCTCTTCCCTTTCCTTCCCGATGCGGTCCTGGCTTACCGGCTTGCGGCCTCCGCCGGCGGCGGCTCTCCTGATGATGCCGTAAGTTGGGTGAATGTCTGCTGCTGATCGAGCCAGGTCTGATAGTCTGCGGCGTTGTCGACCACGACGGTCCCGCGCATCTGCGGATGGCCGACGCCGCAAAGTTCGGCACAGAGAATTTCGAAGGTTCCCGTCCGCGTCGGCGTGAGCCAGAAATAGGTGACCATGCCGGGGATCATGTCCATCTTGGCGCGGAATTCCGGCACGTAGAAATCGTGGAGCACATCGACGGAGCGCAGCAATATGTGCACCGGCTTGTCGATAGGCAGGTGCAGCTCGCCGCCCTCGATGATGACGTCGTCGAGGCCGCTTGCGTCGTTCTTGTCGAGGCCGAGCGGATTTTCGGCGGTGACGTCGCGCGTCTCGGCGCGGCCGAGCTTTCCGTCAGCACCCGGCAGGCGGAAGCTCCACAGCCATTGCTGGCTGACGACCTCCACCGATGCGGCATCGGCAGGCACCGTGATGAACTGTTTCCACACGATGAGGCCGGGCGCCAGCATGGCGGCGACGCCGACCGCCGTCCCCGAGGCGAGCAATATCTCCAGCCTGCGGTTCTCGGGCTCGTAATGCGCCCGGTTGCCCGGCTTGTGCCGGAAGCGGAACACGCAATAGGCCATGAAGGAAATCACCGCCACGAAGACGACACCGGTGATCCAGAAGGTGATGACGAGCGTGCTGTCGATATAGCTCCAGTTGGACGCGATCGGCGTCCACCACCACGGGCTCAGCACATGAAACAGCACAGAGCCGACGACGATCAGGACGAGGATCAGCACGACAGCCATTTCCGCTCCTCCCTGAGCAGTCGACCGTGAAACCGCATTCCGCAAAAGTCCGTATTTATTATCGCACAGATAGAAAATATCGGCAATTACGGCGATTTAGGCAGGGTCACATAGTCCGCGACCCGCCATCAGGAGTATTGCCCGTCACCTGGAATCTTTACCCGTCATTTAGAGTATTGCTTGAGATAGGCGATGAGATCGGTGATCTCCTTATCGTCCTTCAGGCCGACGAAGGCCATCTTCGTGCCCTTCACCTTCACTCTCGGATTGTGCAGATAGTCGCGCAGCGTCGCCTCGTCCCACACGAGCCCGTCGTCGCCGGCCGCCTTCATCGAAGCCGAATAAGCGAAATCGGGATGCGTTCCGGCCTTCCGGCCGAGCACCCCGTTCAGCGACGGACCGACCTTGTTCGTATCGGAATCGACGATATGACAGGTCGCGCATTTCTTGAAAACAACGGCACCCGCCGTCGCATCGCCCTCCTGCGCCCCAGCGTTACCAGGGGAAAGGGCAATCACGGAAGTAGCGATCAGCAGTACAACACGATAGTCCACGGCAAACCTCATCCTCCTCAAGGTCGCCCACCCTCCGCTGCCATATGCGGTGCGGAGTATGTTAGCAATGTTTGAACTTAGTCCTTCGCGGGTGCAAGTCAATCGGCTCCGCAATCCCGACGGCCCGCGTGATCGAAGAACGGACCGACGCGCGTTCGCACCTGCCGGGTGCGCGCTCCCAGCTCCCCGATGCGCCCGGCATACGCGGGCAGGCAGCGAGCAATCCCTCTTGAATAAATTCCGTTCGCGCCAACTGCCTGCGATTTCGACAAGGATTTGCCAGTCCAGGACCTTTATGATCTCAACAGGAGAGTGTTCGAGGACGCGAAAACCAAACGTCAAGAATTTCGACGCCAATTCAACATATGTTGATTTTCCCGAATTTTGCTGCATCGCACGTTTCGATGTGTTGATGGAGGCGATTGCTTATCGGCGCATTTCCAAGCTCGATCAAAGCAAATAAAATTGTTTGCAATCAATATGTTATAATTTTCGATGATGCGATTTGGCAGTGCTGGTTGACAATCGGAGGGCAGAAGTGACCTGCTCGGCCTCGGCTCGTTCTACCAGATGACCGTAACCGGCCTGATCATCGTCGCCGCCATCCTGCTCAATCGCTTCATCGACATTCGCCGAGGCCAGGCGTAAACCCTGCCGGCAAAAATTGGACATCACCATGACAGAGCATTTTCCCCGTCCCGAAGGTACGCCCCTGACACCGGATTGGTTCGACAGATATGTCGTGAACCTCAGTGCAACCGAACGCCGCGCCGCGACGCTGCCGACCCGCCGCACCGTCAAGAAGGAATGGCAAGCCGCCTGGCTGTTGCGCGCGATCACCTGCATCGACCTGACGACGCTTGCCGGCGACGACACCGAAGGCCGCGTCAAGCGCCTTTGTGCCAAGGCCAAGGCGCCGCTCCGCGCCGATCTCTTGGAGGGTCTCGGCATCGACAAGCTGACCGTCGGTGCGGTCTGCGTCTATCCAACCATGGTTCCTCATGCCGTCAAAGCTCTTGACGGCTCCGGCATTCCGGTCGCTTCGGTGGCCACCGGCTTCCCCGCAGGCTTGATGCCGCTGCCACTCCGCCTCGCCGAAATCCGCTATGCCGTCGAACAGGGCGCAAGCGAGATCGACATCGTCATCACTCGAGAGCATGTGCTAAAAGGCGAATGGGCGGCGCTCTACGACGAGATCAAGGCAATGCGTGAAGCCTGCGGCCCAGCGCATATGAAATCGATCCTCGCGACGGGCGACCTCAAAACGCTGACGAATGTCTATCGTGCCTCGATGGTCGCCATGCAGGCGGGTTCCGACTTCATCAAGACCTCGACTGGCAAGGAAGAGGTCAACGCCACGCTGCCGGTATCGCTGACGATGATCCGCGCCCTGCGCGACTATCACGACCGGACCGGCCAGATGGTCGGCTTCAAGCCGGCTGGCGGGCTTAGAACCGCCAAGGACGCGATGAACTGGCTGATCCTGATGAAGGAGGAGCTCGGCACGCGCTTCATGATGCCGGACCTCTTCCGCATCGGCGCCTCCTCCATGCTGGGCGATATCGAACGCCAGCTCGAACACCATCTGACCGGCCGCTACTCGGCCGCCAATCGCCACGCGCTAGCCTGAGGAATGACCATGCCTTCCATCAAGGACATTATGCAAACTATGGAATACGGCCCAGCTCCCGAAAGCAATTCCGAAGTCAAGGCCTGGCTCGAAGCCCGTGCGGCGGGCCTCGGCCATTACATCAAAGGCAGCTTCACTGCGGCCGAAGGCGACCTGATCGAGGTCGTCAACCCGGCGACCGAAGAAGTCATCGCACGCGTCGCCAAGGGCGGCGCGGCGGACGTTGACGCGGCCGTGCGTGCTGCCCGCGCTGCCTTTCCTGCCTGGTCCGGTCTCTCGGGACACGAGCGCGCCAAATATCTCTATGCGATCGCCCGCCACATCCAGAAGCGTGAGCGCTTCTTCTCTGTGCTGGAGACGATGGACAACGGCAAAACGATCCGCGAAACGCGCGACATCGACATCCCGCTCGTCGCGCGCCACTTCTACCACCATGCCGGCTGGGCTGAAATCGCCGATGACGCATTCCCGAACTACGTGGCCGTCGGGGTCTGCGGACAGATCATCCCGTGGAACTTCCCGCTGCTGATGCTTGCATGGAAGATCGCTCCAGCGCTGGCCGCCGGCAACACGGTCGTCATCAAACCCGCCGACCTCACGCCGCTGACCGCGTATGCTTTCGGCGAACTGCTGGACGAAATCGGACTCCCGCCCGGCGTGGTCAATATCGTCCACGGTGACGGCGAGACGGGCGCTGCGATCGCCGGCCATCCTGACGTCGACAAAGTGGCGTTCACCGGCTCGACCAATGTCGGCCGTATCATCCGCCGGCAGATTGCCGGCTCGGGCAAAAAGCTCAGCCTCGAACTTGGCGGGAAGTCGCCCTTCGTCGTTCTTGAAGACGCCGACCTCGATGCCGCCGTCGAAGGTGTCGTCGACGCGATCTGGTTCAACCAGGGCGAAGTTTGCTGCGCAGGGTCCCGCATTCTCGTGCAGGAAGGTGTCGCGCCGACCTTCTTCGGCAAGCTGAAGAACCGCATGCAGACGCTGCGCGTCGGCGATCCGCTGGACAAGACAATGGATGTCGGCGCGATCGTCTCGGCAAAGCAGTTCGCCCGCGTTAAGGGCCTTATTGCAAAGGGCGAGGAAGAGGGCGCGACCCTCAATTTGGCGCCGGTAAACCTGCCGTCGACGGGTTTTTTCTGCGCTCCGGGCTTCTTCACCGGAACGGCGCCCGCCCATACAGTCTCGCAGGTGGAAATCTTCGGGCCGGTCGCGACGAGTGCGACCTTCAGGACGCTGGACGAGGCGGTCGCACTGGCCAATGACACCCGGTACGGCCTTGCCGCATCCGTCTGGTCTGAAAATATCAACCGCGCGATCGAAGTGGCCGCACGGGTCAAGGCCGGCGTAATCTGGATCAACGCCACCAACATGTTCGACGCAGCGGCCCCCTTCGGAGGCTATCGGGAAAGCGGCTTCGGCCGCGAGGGCGGCCGCTCGGGCATGTACGAATATCTGAAGCCCGCAAGCGGAAAGGAGGGCAAGATGCGTCCGACGCCGACGCTTCGCCCGCATGTCGCACCGCTTGGCGGCAAGGTTGAGCGTCCCGAGATCGACGTCACCGCGAAGCTCTACATCGGCGGCAAGCAGGTGCGCCCGGATGGCGGCCAGAGCTACACGGTTGTCGGCAAGGCCGGTCAGGCGATCGGCCAGGCTGGGCTCGCCAACCGCAAGGACGTCCGGAACGCAGTCGAGGCGGCGAACAAAGCGACATCCTGGAGCGGTGTGACGGCGCACAACCGTGCCCAGGTTCTTTACTTCCTGGCCGAAAACCTCACCCAACGACGCGCCGAATTCGTCGCCGCGCTGCAAGTGACCGGGGCAAGTGCCAAGCCCGAAGACGAAGTGGAGCAGACGATCTGCCGGGCCTTCTGGTATGCGGCTCAGGCCGACAAGTTCGACGGCGCCGTGACGGCAACCAAGTCCCGCCATGTGACAATGACCGTCAACGAGCCGTATGGAACGATAGGCATTGTCGCGCCAGACGAAGCGCCTCTTCTGTCGCTTCTGTCCCTCGTTCTGCCGGCGATCACGCTCGGCAACCGGGTCGTCGCCATCGCCGCCCAAAGCCATCCGCTGGTGGCGGCGCGCCTCTACCAGGTATTCGAGACTTCTGACATTCCGGACGGCGTCATCAATCTCCTGACCGGAGAACGTGATGTGCTTGCCAAGACCCTTGCCGAACACGACGATGTCGCGGCAATTTGGTATTGCGGCAGCGAAGAAGGTTCCGCCATGGTCGAGACGGCCTCGGCAGGCAACCTGAAGAACACCTGGGTCGATCGCGGCCGGCTTCGCGACTGGCGCGATCCAAAGCAGGGCCAGGGGGCGGAATTTCTGCGCCGCGCCTGCCAGGTCAAGACGATCTGGTTGCCCTACGGAGAATGAGCCGGTCGAAAGGGGGGGCGGCCCGCCCCCTCAACTAGTCGATTTCGGGGGTGTCATTGCCAACAGTGAGGCAATCGCGCTTTTCCTCGGCATGTCGACGGCGGGCATATGGATACATCGTGGAAAAGAGCGGGATCGGCGACGGTCCTGGAGGTCGACCATCCACAAACTGAGCGAGGGGAAAGTCATGTTTTCGTTCACCCCTGGCGGGCCGATCACGGTCCCTCGTTTCTGCCAGTCGTGTAGTGTCGACCGCTTCGTGCCAAACATCTTCTCGATAATTCGAACGCTCGTATCCACACTAACCATGGAAGTTTACGCAAAGCCTCTAAGCATATCACCGTTCCTTCATCGCCTCGGACGACACTTCGGCGATGGGCGAGAACAGGTATTCAAGAATGCGCCGGCTTCCCGTCTTGACCTCCACCGACACGGCCATGCCAGGAGACAGCGCTACAGAGGCGCTGTCGACGCTTATGCTATCGACGTCGGGCACCACGGTGATCGGAAACACCAGGTTCTGAACCCTCTGCGCGTTGCCGATCGGCACGGCACTCTGGAGCTGCTTGTCCGGCTGACCCTCAAGCTGTTGCGCATCAGGTTCGGGAATGGCATCCGTCGCAACCCGCGTCACTTTCCCTTCGATCACGCCGTATCGCGTGAACGGAAAAGCCTGAACCTTGATCACCGCCGGCTGGCCTGGAGCGACGAAGCCGATATCCTGATTGGGCAGATAAGCCTCGATCTCCAATGCGGCGTTTTCCGGCACGATCCGCATCAGCTCCGAGCCTGCGGTGACAACCTGACCGACGGTGGTAATGGCCGATGTCTGCACCGTCCCGCTGATCGGGCTTTCGATCGTCATGGCATCCAGCTTTTTCTGTGCCCGGATGAGCTGCTGCTCCTGCTCGTCGATCTGCCGTTCCGCCTCGGTCTGCTTTTCGACATTCTCCGCAATGAAGGCCTTGATCGCCTTCTCGCCCTCGCTCGTCGCAACCGCAAGGGCAGCAGCGGCCTCATCGGCCTGACCGATCTGCTCGGCGAGATCCGCCTCTGCGCGCTGTTTGGCTTCCATAGCATCGATGACACCGGCACGCGGGCCGGCGCTCGATTCCATCAGCTGCGATCGCATCGCCACGCGATCATCCATCGTCGCGATCAGGTTTTTCTGGGCAACGATCATGCGATTGAACCGCCCAAGCGACGCAAGCTGCTGCTCTCTTTGCGAGGAGAGATTGGCAAGCGACGAGGCCAGTTGTTCCAGCGAGGATCGAAACTGTGCCTCCTCCCGACTTGTGATGGACCGAGGGATATCGCTGTCGAAGGTAAGCGGCACGGAGATGGTCGATGGATTGCTCCAGATGCCGCTGCGCTGCCAGATCTCGACCTGCGCCCTCGCGGCGGTTCGTCGGATGACTTCGGCACGCAGCGACCGGAGGCCCGCGAGCAGTGCATTGACCTCTGCCCTGGTCTCGGTCGGGTCGAGTTCGATGACGACATCACCGGCCTTGACCTTCGCACCGTTGGTGACGGAGATCGAGGCGGTCTTGCCGGTCTCCAGCGACTGGATGACTTTTACGCGACCTGTCGGTTGCAGCTTGCCCTGGGCGGTCGCAACGATGTCGAACCGGCCAAAATAGCTCCAGACGATCGCCAGGATGACGAAGACAGAGATGAACCAGATGAGGGCCGCCCGGATCGGTGAGGCCGGCGTTTCGAGGATCTCAAGAGCGGCCGGCAGGAACGCGGTATGATCGCGCGGCTTGCGCGGTGGCTTCTTTGGCACCTTCGGCGGACGGACGGTCTGGTTCATGGCTGGATCGGTGCCGTCTGCAATTGCCACAGATGCGCATAGAGGCCGTTCTCGCGGGCGAGCAATGTCTCATGCGTGCCTTCCTCGACGATGCGGCCATCCTTCATGCCGATAATGCGGTCGCAGTGGCGTACCGTCGCCAGCCGGTGGGCGATGATGATGACGGTGCGCGCGCGCACGATCTCACGCATATTGGCAAGGATGATCCGCTCGCTCTCATAGTCGAGTGCGCTGGTGGCCTCGTCGAGGATGAGGATCGGCGGGTTGGTGGCAAGGGCTCTCGCGATCGCCAGCCGTTGCCGTTGGCCGCCGGAGAGGTTCGCGCCGCGTTCCTCAATGATGGTGTCGTAGCCGCGCGGAAGCTTCGAGATGAACTCGTCGGCGCCGGAAAGCCGGGCCATCTGCATGGCGGCCGCCCGCGACATCGCCGGATTGACCAGGCAGATATTGTCGTGGATCGTCCGGTTGAAAAGCATATTTTCCTGCAAGACCACGCCGATATTCGAACGCAGCCAAGCCGGATCGACCTGGGCGATATCCTGACCGTCGACGAAAACTTGGCCGCTATTCGGGATATAGAAGCGCTGCACGAGCTTGGTGAGCGTCGACTTGCCGGAGCCGGATGGGCCGACGATGCCGATCACTTCGCCGGGGCGGACGGCGAAATTGATATTCTTCAGCACATCCTGCCCTTCGGGCGTATAGCGGAAGTTCACGCCCTTGAAGGCGATCGCGCCTTTCGGTTTCGGCAGGCTGATTGCGACCGCGGGGCGCGGTTCGGCCGGCGCATTCAGAATATCGGACAGCCGGTCGATCGAAACCTGAACCTGCTGCACATCCTGCCAGAGCTGCGACAATCTGAGGATCGGCTGGGAAACCTGGCCGGCGATCATATTGAAAGCGACGAGCGCGCCAACCGTCAGTTCACCGTCGATGACCGCTTGTGCGCCGAGAAACAGAAGCGCGGCTGAGGTGATCTTGTTGACGTATTGGATGGCATTCTGGCCCTTTGCCGCAAGCATAGTCGCGGCAAAGGAGGACTGAACATAGGCGGCAAGCCGCTCTTCCCACTGGGCCGCCACGACCGGCTCTACGGCGGCCGCCTTCATCGTCTGGATGCCGACGACCGTTTCGACCAGCATCTGCTGGCTATAGGCGCCGCGTTCGAACTTCTCGTCGATGCGGTCCTTTAGCAGCGGCCGGATCAGCACACCGATGGCGATATAGACAGGGATCGACGCGACCACGATCCAGGCGAGCTTCGACGAATAGGAAAACAGCACCGCGATGAAGACGATGGTGAAGATGAGATCGAGGCCGGAAAACAGACCCTGGCCGGTCAGGAAGGCCCGGATCGTCTCAAGTTCGCGCACCCGTGCGATCGTCTGGCCGGTGGCTCTCGTCTCGAAGTAGCTCAGCGGCAGATTGAGGAGATGACGAAACAGGCGCCGGCCGAGCTCCACGTCGATCCGGTTCGTCGTATGCGACAGCGCATAGGTTCTGAGATACTGCAGCACAACATCGAAGAGGCCAACGGCGGCAAGCCCCACGACAAGCACGATCAGGGTCGAATAGCTGCGATGGGCAAGCACCTTGTCGACGACCACCTGAAAAAACAGCGGCGTGATCAACGCAAAAATCTGCACGACCAGCGAGGCGATCAAGACATGGCCGAAGGCATGCCGGTAACGCCAGATCGCCGGCAGGAACCATCGCAGGCCGAAGCTTTTTGGAGAGGCGCCCAGTCCGGAGAACCGGCGTTGGACGAGGATGAATCGGCCGTTTGTTTGTGCAAGCAGTTCCTCGATCGAGACGCTGCGCGCCGAAAAGGCAACCGGATCGACGAGCCGGAATGTACCGTCTCCCATCGGCCCGCCGAAGACGGCATAGGAACCGTCCGCCAGCATAGCAACGGAAGGCGCGGGAAGCGTTACGAGCTTCGCACCATCGCGCACCTGCACAACGCGGGCCTTGAGGTCGAGGCTCTTGGCTGCCCGCAGCAGATCGTTCTGCCCGGACACACCAACGATTGCCAGATCCTTGGCAAGTGTGGCCGGTTGCGCCGCGATCCGGAAATAGCCGGCAATTGCGCAAAGGGCGGCAAGTCCGCTGTCGACGATTTCGACAGCGGGTTCATGCTCTATCGATTTGGATGGCTCGGGAACGGCCGGATCAGCGGCGATGATCACGGAAGCCGTCCTGGTCGCCGTCAGGCGAAACGACGCACATCTGTTCGATGTGCGTCGCTATGGTGCGAGCGGTCATAGCAAGGCTCACGCAGCAACACCATTGGTATTCTTCTGCCAGGCAAGGCTTGCATCCGCCACGAGGTGAGTCTGACCGTCGGTCGTCTGGTAGCTGCTCGTGCCTGTTATCGCCGAACCGTCGTCGAATGCCTGGGCACCGCCCGGGTTGGGGATCAGGTTGACGAGCTTGATACCCGCCTCTGACATGGTCAGCAGTTCGCCGGCATCGCTCACACCATTCTGGTTGCTGTCCCTCCAGATCCGGAACTCGCTCCAGCGGGCGTCATTGGCATCGAGAACATTGTCGTGGTTCGTATCAAAGACGAGACGAAGACCATCGAGGTCAGAGATGTCGGACGTGCCATCATTCTCCGGCCACAGTGAGAACGCCAGCTCGCGCGCCTGATCGATGATCCCGTCAGGTCCGGCAGAACCGTCAGCACCAAGATCGATCGCCAGGAAGCCGTCGTTCGGACCGACCCAAGCGGTCTTATCCCGAACGCCGTCACCGTCCCAGTCGAACATCGGGGTGGGGTTGCTGGCGGCCAGATCCAATGGGCGCAGATCGACATGGCCGTCGCCGTCCAGGTCCAGCAATACTGGAAGGCTACCCTGAGATCCATCGTCGTAATAAATCGTCCGGTATCGCGCTTTGCCATACGCATCATAATTCGTAACAATTCTATTCCAGTTGTATTGTTGGAGATAGTCGTATTCGGTGAAGCTATAAATAGATTGCTTACTGTCGTCTCTATAATCCGACCAATATTTAAGTGCACCGTTGTAATAGTATGAACTTATAGTATAGCTGTATGGAGCTGTATTGTGTGGATCATAAACATAGACGTCGTATCCACCGTTGTCGTAGTAGTTGTCCTGTTCTATCGTCGATCCCGAACTGTCCTGGATCACCAGATAATAGGACCAGGATGCGGCATTCGTTGCATCATAGACGTAGTAGCGCGTATACCCGTTGTCGTATTTAATCGTCTGATTGGTGAGACGCCCGGCAGCATCGTATGAATACTGGATGTTGGTCCATTCGGTGGCGTTCGCCGGATCATAGTTAACGGCATAGCGGGTGCCGTTGTCATTGGTCTGATTGACGGACGTCAACCTTCCGGCGGTGTCATATTGTTGCTCGAGCTTGGTATAGGCCTGCGTATTGAGCGGGTCGTAGAAGGTAGCCGATGTCAGCAATCCGGCCTTGGTTGCGTTGGTGACGCTCAGTTGCTGGCCACTCGGCCCGTCGTAGGTCGTCGTCACCGAGCTGCCGTCGGCGGCAACGATGATCTGCGCAGTCTTGCGGCCGAGCGCATCCATCGTGATTCTGGAGGAAAGCGAGCCGAACGCATTGACCTGATCGACAATCGTCTGCGTCAGCGCACCGCTGCTGTTGAGATCGACCTTGGTCAGTGTGATCGAGCCGTCCGCATGCGTTACCGCCGTCTCGGTGTGATCATAGGTGCCGTTGTTGTCGATATCCTTTGACAACGTCGTGATCAGCCCGTCGGCGCTGGTCGAGATCGTACCCTTTGCCTTGACCGTTCCGTTGGCGTTTGCCTCCGTCACCGTCGTTACAACGGAACCGTCGACCTGGATGGTAGACTGCATGACGGTCTCGAACACACCGTTGCCGTCAAAGTCGTATTTGGCGACCTTGGAGCGACCATCGGACGACGTGGTGGTCTCGGTCCTGGCGGCGATCGCCTGGCTCCAATAAACGACACCCACCGTCAGGTTGGAGACCTTTTGCGCCGTCGCATTATTGGTGACCACGGAGACCGAGGCGCCGGTCGGATCGACGGTAACCGTTTCGACCTGATCGACTGTACCGTCACCGTTGATATCCTTCGAGGTCGTCTTCAGCCTGCCGTCAGCGGACGTCTGGATCGTCGTCTTCGCGGCCAGCGTGCCGGCCGGCAGATCAGAGTCCGAGATGACGGTTGTGCTGCTTCCATCTGCATTGGCGGTCACGTTCATCACCCGCTGGCGATCGTTCGTACCATTGCCGTCGAGATCCCAGGTGGTCGTCGTCTGCCGCCCGTCGGCGGACACGACAACGGTCGACTTGTCCTTGACCGTGCCGTCGGATTTGTAGTTGGTGGTGACCGCTGTCTGGATACCGGAATTGGCGGTGACCGTCTCCTGATGTTGGTCGACGATGCCATCACCGTTGCCGTCGCGGTCGATCGTGACGGTCAGCTTGTCGGCGCTGGTCGAAGTGACAATCTTGCCGATCAGGGTTCCGGCGCCGTCAGTCGTGGCCACCGTTTCGCGAATGGTGCCGTCGGCCAGGACCGTGGTCGTGTCGGTGACGGTCTGGTTGGTGAAGCCCGGACGCTCCTGGCTGGATGCAACGATCAGGCCGTTAGCACTGGTCGTGGTGATGGTCCTGGAGATCAGCGAACCATCGGCCTTCGTGCTGGTCACCGTTCTCGTCTTCGTGCCATCGGTGTTCAAGATTGTGACATCCGTCGCGGTCTGACTGTAGGAACCAGCTCCGGTCGGATCAGCCTGTGTGGTGATGGAAAAGCCGTTGGCGCTCGTGGTGACGAGGGTGCGGCTGGTCAGCGTCGCACCGGCGAAATTGCTGATCGTCTGCGTTTTCGAGCCATCGGCGTTGAGGACGGTGACGTCGGTCCGGCTCTTGTCGAAGGTGGTGCCGTTGCCGGTACCGGCCGTATCCCACTCGGTGGAAACAGTCAGGCCATCGCCTGAAACGTCGGTCACCGTAATGCTCTTGGTGACACCGGCAACGACATCACTCGTCGTTGTGGTCTTGCTGCCGTTGGCGTTCAGCACCGTCGTGCTGGTCGTCTTCTTGTCGATCGTGCCGTTGCCGTCGCTGTCGTATTCGATGGTCTGCTTCAGGCCGTCGGCAGAGGTCGTGATAGTCTTCGTAT
>Ga0209758_1000982_pt1 | contig 38353 bp, 38 predicted proteins | sample AraplaMF_Col_mMF_FD_184258 | JGI IMG/M metagenome (GOLD analysis project Ga0209758, IMG submission 184258) | Arabidopsis root microbial communities from the University of North Carolina, USA - plate scrape MF_Col_mMF (SPAdes) (version 2) | ecosystem: Host-associated > Plants > Roots > Endosphere... | reverse complement strand
TAGTCGATGTAGTAGGAGTGCTCCCAGACGTCGCAGCCGAGGATCGGGGTGGCGCCATGCACCAGCGGATTCTCGCCGTTCGGGGTCTTGGAGATCTCGAGCTTGCCGTTCTTGACCTGGAGCCAGCACCAGCCGGAGCCGAACTGGCCGACGCCGGCCGCCTGGAAGTCGGTCTTGAACTTCTCGAAGCCGCCGAGGTCCTCGTTGATCTTCTTCTCGAGCTTGCCCGGCAGCTTGGTGCCGCCGCCATTGGGCTTCATCCAGCTCCAGAAGTGGATGTGGTTGTAGTGCTGGCCGGCATTATTGAACACCGCGGGGTTCTTGCCGAACGAGCCCTTGACGATCTCCTCAAGGGACTTGCCTTCCCATTCGGTTCCCTTGAGCGCGTTGTTGCCGTTGGTGACGTAGGCCTGATGATGCTTGTCGTGGTGGAATTCCAGCGTCTCCTTCGACATGTACTGGCCGAGGGCGTCATAGGCGTAAGGGAGTGGGGGCAGCGTAAAGGTCATGGGTTCTTGTCCGCAACTGGTGGGGAACGAGTTCTAACGGTCACCCCTTATAGAAGGTTCCGTGGCCGTTAAATACCTCAGAATTTCGAAAACGCGTGACGAGGACGCTTGGCTCGATTGCATAAAATCGTCGCAGCGCGCGAAGACCTCCGCGGTGCTGGTGGCTCGATGCAAAATATCATTGCCTTTGAGGCGCTTATGGCAGAACGAAAGCCCCACGCACGGACCTTGCGAAAGACAGAGCCATGAGCATTGAGATCGACATTCTGAACGGCGACGCCTCGTGGCCGATTGCGGAGCCGCTGCATCAGGCGGTCTGGGGACCACAGACTATCGCGGACAAGCCCTGGGCTCACGTCAAATGGGCCAATGCGGACCTCCGCGTGCTGATCGAGACGCCCGAGGACGGTCTGGTCTGCCACGTCGGCATCTACTTCCGGACCGTCACCTGGAACGGACAGAAGGTCCATATCGGCGGCATCGGCGGGGTCTGCACCCGGGAGGACCGGCGCGGCCGCGGCTATGCGACCGTGGCGCTCGATGCGGCGGTTCACACCATGCGCGCCAACGAGGCCGTTCGCTTCGCGCTGCTGTTCTGCGAGCCCCACAATTTCTCGTTCTACGAGACCCGGAGCTGGCTGCCCTTCAAGGGTGAGGTCTATTGCGAACAGCCGGAGGGGCGGATCCGCTTCACCCACATGGCGCCCTACGTCTTCAACATCGTCCGCGCCCCGACGCTGGGTACCATCGACCTATGCGGCCTGCCCTGGTGAGCCCTGCGTGAGCGAGGGCTGGGACGGCCGCGCCGCGCGCTATAATAGGTCGATCATCATTTAATATTCTACCCGGTGAACATGACGATCGACGCTCCCCTAGACGCCGTCCCGCCGCGGGGGCCGATCGCCTCCCCCATTGCGAGCCTGCTGACGGCGCCGATCCTGCCGACGCTGCTGCGGCTCGCGTTCCCCAACATGATCGCGATGGTCGGCAGCACGCTGGTCGCGATCGCCGAGACCTCCTATATCGGCCGGCTCGGCACCATCCCGCTCGCCGCGATCGCGCTGGTGTTTCCGTTCGCGATGCTGACGCAGATGATGAGCGCGGGCGCGATGGGCGGCGGCGTATCCTCCGCGATCAGCCGCGCCCTCGGCGCCGGGGATCGTGACCGCGCCGCCACGCTGGCGCTGCATGCGGCCATCATCGGCCTCTGCGGCGGGCTGTTCTTCACGGTGATGATGCTCGTCTTCGGCCGCTGGTTCTTCGCCCTGCTCGGCGGCCGCGACCGCGTCCTGGAGGAAGCCAGCGGCTATTCGCAGGTGCTGTTCTCCGGCGCGGTCGCGATCTGGCTCGTCAACACGCTGGCCTCGGTGATCCGCGGCACCGGCGACATGCGCCTGCCCTCGATGACGCTGATCGGAGCGAGCGTGCTCCAGGTCGTGCTCGGCGGCACGCTGGGTCTCGGCCTGTTCGGCGTGACGCAATTCGGCATGCCCGGCGTCGCCAGCGGCCAGTTGATCGCGTTCAGTTGCGCGGCGGTCTTCTTCCTCTGGTATCTATGGTCCGGCCGCAGCCGGCTGCAGCTCGACTTCCGCGCCTTCCATTTCGAGCGCGCGATGTTCCTGGACATTCTCAAGGTCGGCGCGGTCGCCTGCCTGTCGCCGCTCCAGACCGTGCTCACGATCCTGATCTTCACGAAGATCCTGGCGACCTTCGGCACCGAGATGCTGGCCGGTTACGGCATCGGCTCGCGGCTGGAATTCCTGCTGATCCCGATCACCTTCGCCTTCGGCATCGCCTCGGTGCCGATGGTCGGCCTGGCGATGGGCGCCGGACAATTGAGGCGGGCGCGGCGTGTCGCCTGGACCGCTGCGGCGGCCTCCGGACTCACGGTCGGCCTGATCGGGCTCGTCATCGCGCTCGATCCCGCGCTGTGGGTTGCGCTCTTTACGCAAGACCCAGGCGTCACGGCCGCGGCGTACAGCTATTTCCACTGGGCGGGTCCGGCGTTCGTGTTCTTCGGCATAGGCGTATCGCTCTACTTCTCGTCCCAAGGCGCGGCGCGCGTCGGCGGACCGGTGCTCGCCTCCACCGCGCGGCTTCTCATCGTCGCGATCGGCGGCATCGGCCTCATGATGGCGCAGGCGCCGGCCTGGACCTTGTTCGCGCTGGTCGGCGGCGCCATGGTCGTGTTCGGCCTGTCGACCGCGGCCTCGGTCGCGTTCGCGCGCTGGGGTAAATGAGCGCGGGCAAGTAAGCGCAGGAATGTGCCACCGACAGCAAGAACTCACATCCCGCGCTCGCCAAGCGTCCGGGACACCGGAATCGGCTACGCCGTCATCGCCTTCAGCGCCGTCGCTGCCGAGGCATAGCCGCCCTGGGCGCCGTCGATGAAGTGCACGTGGTCGCTACGCAGCGCCGAGGGCGTGAAGCAGGTCATCATCGCAGCGTCCTGCTGATGGAGGCCATAACGCACGATGCCGTCGCGGGCGGCGGCCGCCAAACGATCGCTCAACGCGCGCTCGAGCTGCGGGGTGCAGTCGAGAATCATGCGCAGGCCGTCGTCATACTTCCTGAAGTCCGAGTTCTCGACGACCTGGCGCTTGTAGAGGCTGGGCACGAAACCGCCGACCTTGATGTCGAAGCGCATGATCAGATAGGCGAACAGCGTATAGGCCAGCACGCTGGCTCGGCGCGCAAGCAGCGGGCCGCCGCGCCTGGTGCGGGCTTCGTAGTCCAGCCCCTGCGGCGGCCATTTCAGCGGCGGTCCCTGCGGCGGCACCGGACGGGCGCCGTCCGGGCTGCGTTCGACGAGATGGATGACGTCCTCGATCACCTTGCGGAAGGCATGCGGATCGGCGCCGCGCGCCGGCATCACCAGCACCGACAGGATCAGCCCGCGCGAGGCGGGCATCATCTCGAAGCGGCAGGACAGTCCGGACAGGTCGGGCTGCGTGCCCGCCGGCGCCTCGGCGAGCGCGAACTCGCCGCGCTTCATCGCCGCGTCGGCAAAGGCGAGTCCGCCGCCGGAGAACATCGCATAGGACAGGTTCGCCGACGGACCAAAGCGCGCGACACGCACGTCGAGGCCCTGCGCGCGGATGGCGCTCACCGGCACCAGCGCGATCCGCATCCTCAGGTCGAGATCCTCCCGCACCCAGGTGGCGGTCGCGGCAAGCGCGTCGCGCGCCGCATCGAGATCGCCGGGCGCGACCGCAAAGCTTGCGCCGTCGCCGCCGAACACGAAGGGGAATTCGCGACCCTCCAAGGCATTCGTCACTGCCGCGATCACGGCCGCGCCGGCCATGTTGACCGCCTTGTAGCGCTGCGCCGCGATCGCCTTGGTGGAATCGACGATGTCAGCAACGCCGATGCTCCAGTCCTCCGGAAGCGGCGCATAGAGCGCAGGATCCATCAGGCTGGTGAAGCCGCGGAAGACGGGAATGCCGCCATAGAAGGATTCGCCTGAGCTCATCGGGGATGCCGGATGGTTGGAATGCGCGACAGATACGTGGCAGGATCGATCCGGGTTCGCCGGCCGGCGGCCCCTGTCAATCATTTGGCCGAAATGGGCCGGAACGACAAGATGCGGCCCCCGGCAATGCCGCAGGGGTCATTGATCAGCATCAAACGGCCCGCCGGGAAGTGCGACTATCCTCGTTCAGCTCCACGGCCTTGCATGGGATGATCGAAGGTGTCCGACTTCGGCGATAGGGACTCCACCTCTCCGGTCCGGCGGCGCACGGGCGTCGACCCGATCAGCGCGGTCAAGATGCCCGAGAGATTGACGGAAGCCGTCGATGCCTGGGCTGAAGCCCATCGCCTGACCCGCTCGGATGCCATCTGCAAACTGATCGAGCTGGGCCTGAAGTTCGCGCCGCCGGTGGTCCCGTCGGTGCATCCGGTCGCCTCGGACGCCACTCGGATCGAGGAGATCGCAGTCCACGAGATCGAAACGCTGCTCGATCCCGCGTTGCCGGAGGACGAGCGCGAGCGCCGCATCCGCCGCCTCACCGAAGGGCCGCCCGAATTTTCACACGAACGAATTGACCTGCCGAAGGACCCGCCGAAGCACGGGACGTGACGGCTAAAGCACGAGCCGGAAAAGTGCGCAGCGGTTTTCCGAAAAGATCATGCTTAAACATCAGCCTAAAGCGCGATGACGATTCATCCCAATCGCATCGCGCTTTAGTGGAGCTTCTCATCCTGACGCTTGCGCGAGGTGTCGAGAGACGCGTCATGGCAGCCGACCAGACGGACGAATTGCTGCGGGTACATCTCATAGCCGTGAGCGCCGGAATTCTGATGCGCCATCGGCGGGCAATGGACAACGTCCGGCTGGGCTTGCTCCGTCCGGCCCCGGATTGAAGCGGTCGTGTTTGGCATGGCCATGGACTGCTCCCTGTCGATTAGGGCAGATCGATTGACGTAACCCAATCGATTGCGAGGTATCTTACGACCAAATCGGGCGGAATGTCATTGCTCCCGATCAACGCAATCGTGCCGACCGAGTTCCGCTATGCCGTGTTGCCCGCATCGACGGTGAACACAGTCCCGGTGACGTTGCGGCCGCCATCCCCCAGCAGATATTCCACCATGCGCGCGACGTCGTCCGTCTCCGGCAGGCGGCGCAGCGCGCTGCGTCCGGCGATGCGCTTGCGCCCCTCGTCGGACAGATTGTGGGTGAGCTCGGTGTCGATGAAGCCCGGTGCGATCGCATTCACGGTGATGCCGACCTTGCCGACCTCGCGCGCCAGCGAGCGGGTGAAGCCGGTAGCAGCCGCCTTGGTCGCACCATAGACGGACAGGCCATTGTAGCCGGTCGTCGCAATGATCGAGGAGATGTTGATAATGCGGCCGGCGCCGTCCGCCATCATCTGCCGCGCCACGTATTTGGTGAGGATGATCGGCGACAGCACGTTGAGCTGCACCAGCGCCTCGATCTCGGAATTGTGCATGGTGGCGAGCAGGCCTTCGGTCCCGAGGCCGGCATTGTTGACGAGGCCGTAGACCGGGCCGAACTCGTCGCGCACGAGCTTTGCGAAGGCCGGGATCGCGTCGATCACCGCAAGGTCGCAGGCGCGGAAATGCAGGCGGCCCTCGGATTCGGCGATTGCGCCCTCGAGCTCCTCGCTCGCGCGCCGTGCCACTGCGATCACGTTGTAGCCGGCATCGACCAGGCGTCTGCCGATCGCCAGACCAATGCCGCGGCTGCCGCCGGTGACGAGAACGTTATGCATCGGTGCGCGCCAGCTTGCCGGCCGGGGTGACATCGAGCGCCTCGACGAAGCGGATCACCGCCGGCACCTTGTGCGAGGCCAGCTGCGCACGGCACTGAGCCAGGATCTGGTCGCGGATCTCCTTCGCGCGCGCCTGATCGGTGCCGTCGGCCAGGACCACGTCGGCGACGACGATGCCGCCGGTGATCGGACTCTTGCGCGATTTGGCCCGCGACATCCGCACGTCGGGATGACGGTTGATCACCGCCTCGATCTCCTCGGGGTGGACCTTCAACCCGCCGATATTGATGATGCCGCCGCGGCGGCCGATGAAATAATAGCGGTCGCCGCGCAGCTCGACGATGTCGCCGCTATCGACGAAGCCGTCGTCATCGGTGAGCGCCGCGGCGCTGCGGCCAACATAGGCATGAGCGGTGCGCGTCGAACGGATCCGCAGCGAGCCGTCGACCACCTTCATCTCGACGCCGTTGCGATTGCCGAGGTAATCGGCCGGAAAGCCTTCCAGCCCGTCATTCACGGCGAACCCGACGCCGGCCTCGGTCGAGGCATAGGCATGACCGACGGAGGAATTGGGGAATGCCGCCTTCAATCCGTCGAGCACCGCCTGGTCTGCGATTTCACCGGAAAGGCGGACGTAAGCCGGGGCGAATTGCGTGGCCGAACCGCTCATCAGGAGCTTGCGCCAGTGCGACGGCGTGCCGGAGATGTGCGAGACGCCACGCGCCTTCAGCCGCGCGACGTGATCGCCGAGCGCTTCGTGCGGATCCGACAGCACCATCGAGCCGCCGGAGAGGACGGCGCGAAGGAAGATCTGCAGGCCGCCATAGCGGCGGATGTCGTAGAACGTCGCCCAGACCGGCGCAGGTCCGCGCGCGGGGCCTTCGGCGACAATGGCGCCGGTCAGCGCTTCCAGCGTGTGACCGACGATCTTCGGCACGCCGGACGTGCCCGAGGTCAGCATCAGCCATTCCGTGGCGCGCTCGGTCTTGGCCGGCGCAGTCGCTTCAAGCGGCAATTGCGCGGTCACGACGAGCGATACGCCGGAATCGGCCCAGCGACCGGGTTCGTCGGTGACGACGGCATCGATCCCGGCATCCGCGATCAGCGCGTCGAGATGTGCCGGGTTGAGATCGGGCGGGCACAGCAGCATGCGGCTCGCAATGCCGTCGAGCTCGATCATGGCAAGGCCCGACCGGAGCTGGTCGGCCAGTTTGAGCAGCACGGAGCGGCCCGACAATTCGCGCAGCCGGCCGCCCAGGACCGTCTGCGACAGGATGTCGGTCAGCGAGACGCTGGTCCGCGGATCGGACAGCGTGCGGCCTTTCAACTCCGCGCCAAGATGGTCGCGGAGTGCAAAGATCTCACGCGGGGACATTTTCGTAGGCCCGCACGAAATCGCCCACGGTGGCGGGGAACGCTGCGTCCTCGGAAATGGTGAAGGGATCGACGCCGGTGTCGTCCTCGAGACGCGCCACCAGGATGGCGAAGGCGAGCGAGTCGAAGCCCGTCTCGTGCAGCGACAGATCGTCCGACAGCTCCGGAAGCGCGACGTTTTGCTCCTTGGCGATCTGCCGGATCGCCTCGATGACCTTTGACCTTACCGACATGGCTGGCTCGCTTTGTTATCGTTGGTGTTGCGGCGGCTCTTGCTGGCCGCCTCCCCATGGCGGCCTGTTTACCCGAGAGAAGTAAATGGCTTCTTGGACAATTCAGATAAAATTGGACCTATCTGCCGATTTTGGCGGGGTTACAGCCTGATCGAGCCGCCCAGGATTGCCGCATAGGCCTCGGCATCGAGCGGGACATAGGCTCCGAATTTCGAGTCCGCCATGAACAGCGGGTCGGGGATCGCGGCGGGATCGAAGCCTTCCCGCGACAGATCGCCCTTCTTCTGCTTGAACGTCTCGGTGGCATCGATCTCGCGGGAGATGCGGATAAAGACCGGGCGCGCATAGGCCGGCAGGCGTTGCGCGAGATGTGCGGGCAGTGCCGCAATGTCAAACCCTTCGTTCACCACGATCGCGCTCATGCCGGCGCGGCCATCGGCGCCGGGGATGCTGACGCCGTAGGTGGTGGCGTCGACCACGCCGGTGAAATCGCGCATCACCTCGTTCACCTCAGAGGTCGCGACGTTCTCGCCCTTCCAGCGGAACGTATCGCCGATCCGATCGACGAAATGGAAGAACCCCTTGTCGTCGATCCGCATCAGATCGCCGGTGCGAAACCAGGCATCGCCCCTGGCAAACACATCGCGCAGGATCTTCTTCTCGGTTTCGCCGGCGTCGGTGTAGCCCTCGAAGCGGCCCCCGCCCTCATCGGCGGTACCGATGCGGCCGATGGCTTCGCCGGCCTCGCCGCGGGCGCAGGCGATGCAAAAGCCCTCCTCGTTGCGCAGCGGCGCGCCGCTGTCGGGATCGAGCCTGACGAGATTGGCAGGGAAGCGATGCGCCAGCAGCGGCGGGATGCGGCCGATCGCGCCCGGCTGTCCCTCGACGTTGAACAGCGAGAAATTGCCTTCCGTCGCCGCATAGAATTCGAGGATACGGGGAATGGCGAAACGCGCCTGAAAGTCTTCCCAGATGTCGCCGCGCAGGCCGTTGCCGCAAACGAGGCGGAGACGATGGCGGTTCTCGTATTCCGAGGGCGGCGCCCTGAGCAGGTACCGGCAGAGCTCGCCGATATATTGAAACAACGTGCAGTCGTGACGGACGATGTCGGGCCAGAAATGCGAAGCCGAGAATTTCTCGGCGATCACCACCGAGCCGCCGGCGGCGAGCATGCTGCACGGCGCCACGATGCCGCCGACCGAGTGGAACAGCGGCAGGCAATCATAGAGCCGGTCTTGCGGGCTCGCGCCGGTGAGACCGGCGAACCAAAAACCCCAATTGAGAATACGGCGATGGCTGATGCTGGCGGCCTTCGGCAGGCCTGTCGTGCCCGAGGTGTAGATCAGCAGCGCGCGGTCGTCGATGGTGACCTCGCCGTGCTCCTCCGGCGACAGCGGCGCGTCGTCCAGCGCCGCAAGCGCGACATCGATGGTGCGGTCGCCGCGGGCATCGCCATGCGTCCACACCTTGGCCTGAATTTTCAGATGCGGCGCGGCTCCCTGCAACATCTCCGTCAGCTCATGCGCCACGATGATGTGGGAGGGCTTGGCGACGTCGATGCAATGCGCGAGCGAGGGTCCGACCAGCTTGGTGTTGAGAAGCGCGACCACGCCGCCGACCCGGCTGATGCCGAGCCACGCGGCGAGATAGTCGATGCCGTTCGGCATGATCAAAGCAACGACATCGCCCTTGGCAACGCCGACCGAGCGCGCCCAGCGCGCGTAGCGATTGATGCGTTTCGACAGGCTCGCATAGTCGAGGCTTGCTTCATCCGTCAGCAGCGCGACGCGATCGGGCTGGCGCTGCGCCCAATCGTCGATGACGTCGGCGAACAGGCGTCCCGGCAGCGTCTCGATCCGAGCGGTGAGCTCGATCGCCTTGAGCCAGATCTTTGAGGCCGAAGGGGTGCGCCGGGCTTTCGGTTGCTCGATGACAGCGCTCGTCATGGCCGTTCATTCTTTCGGAAGGTGTCTGCTGGCTCCCCAAGCTTAGCCCGCGCGCCCTGCCCAGGTGTTAAAGGACAAGGTAAAACCCGGTTAGTGCGGGATTAACGCTAGCCATCCTTTACCAGGCCGACGATTTCGGCAGCCGTCAGCGCAGGCCGATCGCCGCCGCAAGATGGGCGGAGCTGTCCGGACAGATAGGATTAGCTGCCTGCGAGCGCGCAATCCCACCCCCAAGGGATGCGGCTGGCCCTCACGTCATCTTCGCAAGCGGCTTGCGTTTGGCTTGATGGCGGACGTAGTGGCCGCTAGCCGCTGCGCTTGTGACGCGAGCGCTGCGAAGGCGCATTGAACTGATAATACGGATTGAGATCGCAGGTCGCGGCGCGGCCTGAGGCTGTGGCGCGGCACTGCGGCATCGAGGTGAAAGAGCAATCATACCAATTCAGGCCGGCGCGACCGGCATAGACGTGCATGCAGACGGGATAGCTCGGATCGTAGGTCTGCGCATGCGAGGAGGTGGCTGCGAGCAATATCGCGATGGCCATGATGGGGTACAACCAGAGACGCATGAACGGTGCTCCTGCACGGCACATCGACGATCGCTAATGCGGCTTCTTGTGGCGCCGGCGCGGCGGCTCCTCGGGCATGTAATAGGGATTGACGTCACAGCTCGCCGCACGCCCCGACGCCGTGGCCCGGCATTGCGGCATCGAGGTGAAAGAGCAGTCGAAATAATCACCGCCAGCGCCGCCGATACCACCGTCGGTGTAAACATGCATGCACACGGGATAGCGCGGGTCGTATCTCTGGGCATTGGCCGGTGCCGCAACGAACAACGTGGCAATCGCGGTGAGGGTCAGAATCGACAGGCGCATGGACTTAATCCCGAATCGACGGCGTCGGCCGGTCTGATGCCGACGACCTGCTATGGCATATCACGAGGCCGGCGGCGACTGTTCCTAGCGACCGATGACGGCAAGGTGAGCGCTGCGGGCTACGGCGCTAGGCGCCGAGCCCCTGCAACACCAGCCTGTTCAGCCTCGCGGCAAACGCCGCCGGGTCCTCCGGCAATTCGCCGTCCAGGATCTGCGCCTGTTCGAGCAGGAGCAGGCTGAGATCGTCGACCGTTTTCGAGCCGGCTTGCGCCTTGGTGATTGCCGTCAGCAGCGGATGGCGCAGGTTGATCTCGAGGATGGGCTTGGTACGCAGGCCCCGGTTCTGCTGCGACAGAATGCGCTCGAGCTCGCGGCTCGGCCCCTGGCTGTCGGCGACGAGGCAGGAGGCCGAGCTGGTGAGGCGCGTCGAGGCCTTGACGTCGCTGACGCGCTCGCCGAGCGCGGCCTTGATCACGGCGACGGTGGCGGCCTCATCCGCGGCCGGCTCCTCCTTCTTCGCCTCGTCCGCCTCGTCAATACGAGGGATCAGGTCGAGATTGAGATCGCCCTGGCTCAGCGACTTCAGCGGCTTGCCCTCGAACTCCGACGGCATCGAGGTCCAGAAGGCGTCGACGGGGTCGGACAGCAGCAGCACCTCGATGCCGCGCGCGGTTGCCGCCTCGAGCCGCGGATTGGACTTCAGCCGCTCGATGCTGTCGCCGACGAGATAATAGATCTCGGTCTGGTTCGGCTTGAAATCGGCGATGACCTGCTTCAGCGAACGCTTCTCGCCCGCCGTGGTGGTGAAGCGCGACAATGCCAGCAGCTTCTCGCGCCGCTCGAAATCCTCGTAGATGCCTTCCTTGAGCACCGCCCCGAACGCATCCCAAATCCTGGCAAAATTGTCTGGATCCTTGTCGGCGAGGCTTTCAAGCTCCGACACGACCCGGGTCGCCACCGCCTTGCGGATCTGCGTCAGCTGCGGATTGTTCTGAAGCATCTCGCGGGAAATGTTGAGCGGGAGATCCTCGCTGTCGACGACGCCGCGGATGAAGCGCAAATAGCCCGGCAACAGATCGGCATCATCGGTGATGAAGACCCGGCGGACGTAAAGCTTCACGCGGCCCTTGCGGTTCGGCTCGAACAGGTCGAACGGCTTGGTCGAGGGCGCAAACAGCAGCACGGCGTAGGAATAGCGCCCCTCGGCGCGGTAATGCAGCGTCATCGCGGGATCGTCGAAGGCGGACGCGATCTGCTGATAAGCCTTCTTGTAGTCCTCGGGCGTCAGCTCGGATTTCGAACGCTGCCACAGCGCGCTCGCCGAATTGATCTGGCGCGGCTCGCCTTCTTCCGGCACGAGCTCGATCGGGAACAGGATATTGTCGGAATAGGCATGGACGATGCGCTCGATCTCGAAGGCCTCGAGATATTTCTTGGCATCGTCCTTCAGGTGCAGGACGATCTCGGTGCCGCGCGTCACACGCGCCGCCTCCTCGTCACTGGCACGGGCGATCTCGAAGCCGGAGCCGCCGGAGGAGGTCCAGGTCCAGACGTCGCTCTCGCCGGCGCGGCGGCTGATCACGACGATCTTCTCGGCGACCATGAAGGCGGAATAGAAGCCGACGCCGAACTGGCCGATCAGGCCGAGGCCGTCCTTGGCCTCCTTCAGCTTCGACACGAACGCCTTGGTGCCGGAGCGGGCGATGGTGCCGAGATGATCGATCAGCTCCTGCCGCTCCATGCCGATGCCGTTGTCGGCGATCGTGAGCGTCTTGGCTTGCTTGTTGGGAGTGATGCGGATCTTGAGCGCGTCGCCCTCGCCCAGCAACGCCGGGCTGGCAATCGCCTCGTAGCGGAGCTTGTCGCAGGCGTCGGAGGCGTTGGAGACGAGCTCGCGCAGGAAGATGTCGGTCTCGGAATAGACGGAGTGCACCATGAGGTGCAGAAGCTCGGAAACCTCGGCCTGGAAGGGCTGCGTATGCACAGCCGTGTCTGACGTCGTCATGCGTTTACCCGGTCAAAACGAAAGGGAAGAAACCCGGGATATAACGCGAGGCGACAGGGGATCAAGTGGACGTGAAAAATCGCCCTCCCGGCGGGAGGACGATCTGTTCGCTCGCTCGACGGGTCAGGTCACGCAACGACCGGGCTGGAGCAGCTTTGCGACCTCGGTCAGCGAGCTGACCATCGGCTCGCAGGCGATCGTCGGCTTGGTGCGCACCTTCTTCTGGTTCTGGAGCAGTACAGGCGGCTTGGCGTTGCCGGTCTCGATCGCCGCCGGGACCCGCAGCAGCACCGACGTGGCGGCGAGGTCGTTCAGCCGCATCGAGACGGTGCGGGTGGGAACCGCGGCCGGCTTGAGTTCGGCAAGGCGATCGGCTTTGCCGACGCGATTGACGTTGTGACTTGGGGCGTGACCTGGGGCGAAGCTCGCGCTGTGGCTGGGCACATCGGCGACCGCCTGCCAGCGGTCGGCCAGATCGTGGCCGGAGGCCAATTGCACCGCGCCGAGCGTTGCGGCAATCGCGATTGCGCTTAAAAATACCTTATGAATCTGTGACATGGCTGTCGGTCCCTCGCCCCATGGCGATCGCGGGAACAACGCGAGGGGAGGACCGGGGGTTCTTGGCCGCAACGATCACTTAACCGTGTCCGACAAAACGCAGCGCGCAAAATATTTCCCAAAATATTTCGGAAGGCGTGGAACGACTCGCCTGGACAGGAGTCGTCTCTGCAGCCGGCTATTCCCCCCTGCCCCATAAGCCGGCGACGTAGGGCGCGACTGTGGTGATGCCGGTCGCGCCTTACTTTTGTCTGCAGCCCACTTTGGCTCGAGTCATTGGGGCTTGCCCGCGAGCCAATCCCGCCCCTCGCCGTAGAGCTTCTCGACCTCGGGCCCGGTCAGGCCCGGCATGTCCCGCTTGACCTTGTAGCCGATTAGCTCCTGCATGTAGGCGAGATGGCGATAGCCTTCGGGCAGCGCGGCGAGCGCCGCCTGGTCGAGCAGGAGGGATGCTGCGGGATCGACCGGGTCGATCCGGTCCTTCTCGTAGATCGGCTGGCGCCGGACGATGCCCCATTTTCCAATTCCTGATTGGTCCTGCCGCTTTTCCAGGAAATCGTAGAAGCGCCCGGTGCAGACGACGTCGCAGAGTACGTCGTGCACCGGGGCGCGCTGCGAGATCGTCATCTTGGTCTGGGCGATGGCCCGCGCGCCTGCGAGGTCGATGCTGGTGCCGCCGAGGAAATGCAGGATGCGAACGCCTCTGGCAAACCCCTCCTGGCTGACGCGCATGAACTCCCGCGCCGGTCCCTGAAACCAGGTGGCGGACATCCAGCCCTCCTCGTGCCAGACTGTGGCGAACCGCTCCCAGTCGCCGGCATCGCGCCACACCGCCCAGTTCTCGACGAGGTCGCGGATGGCGAGACGATCGAGCAGTTGCTGGTCCATGGGCACATCTCCGACGAGGATCATGCATGAGGTATGAGCGGCGTAGCCGATGCGCGTCAAGGGCGGGCGACCGGCACGAAAAACCGGCGTGCCTTGCAGCACGCCGGATCAGATCGTTTCGCGAAGGTAGCCTTCTTACGCCGCCGGCGCCTTCGGCGCGCGGTTGCGCGAGTTGCGCTGGAAGAACAGGGCCTGGCTCGCCACCGCCGATACCATCGCGGGCTGGAACGGTTTCGAGATCAGGAACGCCGGCTCCGGACGCTCGCCGGTGAGGAAGCGCTCCGGATAGGCGGTGATGAACACCACCGGCACCTCGAAGGTGCGCAGCAGCTCGTTGACGGCGTCGAGGCCCGAGGAGCCGTCGGCGAGCTGGATGTCGGCGAGGATGAGGCCAGGCCGCTTGTTCTTGGCCAGCGCCACCGCATCGGCATGGGTGCGCGCGACACCGACGACGTTGTGGCCGAGATTCTTGACCAGGCTCTCAAGGTCCATGGCGATGAAGGTCTCGTCCTCGATGATCAGCACGTCGGTCGCGATCTCGGCCGCCATCTCGCGTCCGGCGGCATCCGCCAGCCGCCGCGTCTCCGCGACGTCGGTGCCGAGGATGAAGGCGACTTCCTCCTCCGAGAATCCCTCCAGCGAGAGCAGCAGGAAGGCCTGCCGCGGCAGCGGCGTGATGTTCGACAGCCGCCGCTCCGGCGGCATCGGCAGGGTCGTCACCTCCGAATCGTCGTTGACGGAGACCGAATTCCAGATCTGGGTGAACAGCCGGAACAGCCCGACGCGGGGTCCATGGCTCTCGTCGAGCACCGACGGATCTCCGAGCATGGCTTCCAGCATGGCTGCGACATAGGCGTCGCCGGATGCCTGGCTGCCCGTCAGGGCGCGCGCGTACCGGCGCAACAACGGCAAGTGTTCGGCAACGAGCTGTGAACGGGACATCCCCACTCCATTCATCTTCGGGCCAAACCTGGCAACGCGGGGGGCCCGGGTTCCCCTGTTGGCTGTTTACGCCTCAGCCTAAGAAAAGTTCCGCCAGAGGGGGAACTTTTTCTCGAACCTGGAATTGTGCCTATTCAGGGAACGGCTCCCGGTTGAGAGAACTTCTCGATTTTACAGTAACTTAACTCGGGGAAACGTGGAACAGGTCATGAAAGATCTCAAGTCTCAAGCAACCAGAAGCACGACCCCCGGCAAGGGAGGGCTCACTCCGGAGATTCAATCCCGGATCGGGCATCAGCTCCGCGCCATGTATGACGACGTGGTGCGGCAGGGGGTTCCGGATCGGTTCGCAGAACTGATCAAGAAGCTTGATGCCCAGGGAGCCACACCCCAAGTGGAAAATGACGGGGGATCTAACGACAACAACAATGGGAGGGATTAATGCCTCTCACGGACTCCCTGCGTAACGACATCCTGGCGGCCGTGCCCAGTCTGCGCGCGTTTGCCATCTCGCTGAGCGGCAATGCCGACCGCGCCGACGATCTGGTGCAGGAGACGCTGCTCCGCGCGCTCGCCAACATCGACTCGTTCCAGCCCGGCTCCAACCTGCCGGCGTGGCTGTTCACGATCCTGCGCAACCTGTTCCGCTCGGACTATCGCAAGCGGCGGCGCGAGGTCGAGGATGCCGAGGGCAACTACGCCAAGACGCTGAAGACACAGCCGTCGCAGAACGCGCATCTCGAATTCGAGGAATTCCGCACGGCGCTCGACAAGCTCCCGCAGGACCAGCGTGAAGCGTTGATCCTGGTCGGCGCCTCCGGCTTCTCCTACGAGGACGCGGCTTCGATCTGCGGCTGCGCAGTCGGCACGATCAAGAGCCGCGTCAACCGCGCGCGCTCGAAGCTCGCCGCGCTGCTCTACGTCGACGGCGCCGAGGACTTCGGGCCGGACGAGACCGTGCGGGCCGTGATCGGCGGCAGCGGCGGCTGACCGCCGGCGTCGTCAAGTTCGAGACACCAGGAAGGCGGCCGCTTCTGCGGCCGCCTTTTCATGCGTGCGAGAACCGCGCCGCCCGCGCCGATCACTCCTCCACGAAGGTCACGGTCTCGGCCACGCTTGCACGTGAGGTGCGGTAGCTGTTGACCTTGTGGGCATGGTCGGCATAGCCGAACGAAATGCCGCAGACGATCCGGCGATCATCAGGCAGGTTGAAGTGGCGGCGGATCAATCCGGAGTGCCGCGCAAGCGCGGCTTGCGGAATGGTGCCGAGCCCGAGCGCCTGCGCGGCCAGCATGAAATTGGAGACATAGGCGCCGCAATCGATCGCACCGTAAATGCCGAGCGGCTCGTTGGTGTGGATGATCGCGACATGCGGTGCGCCGAAGAAATTGTAGTTCTCCAGCGCCTGCTTGGCGTAAGCGCCTCTGTCGCCGCGGGCGATGCCGAGCGTGTTGTAGAGCTGAAAACCGCTTTCGCGGCGGCGCTCGAGGTAGACGCCGACATATTCGCGCGGGGGCGTGAAGTCGTAATCGTCGCCGAGACCCTTTGAAGCTTCCGCGTAGATCGCCTTGCGAAAGCGCTCCTTGGCTTCGCCGCTGGCGATGACGACCTGCCAGGGCTGGCTGTTGCACCAGGACGCCGTGCGCTGCGCGGTCGTCAGCACATGCTCGATGGTCGCGCGATCGACGTCCTTCGGAAGAAACGCGCGGACGGAGTAGCGCTCGTTGAGCAGCTCTTCGAGCACACCGATGCGGTCTTGGGTCTGGCTCACTTTTGCATCCATGAATTGGCTCGCGCTCTCTTAGGGTGGGCAAAGACGCGCAAGCGTCGTGCCCACCGACAGACTTCCCCGAAGCATCTACATATGGTGGGCACGCTTCGCTTTGCCCACCCTACGAGATACCGCGAGACGTGAGATCACCGCCCCTTGGTCGGGATCTTGTTGTAGGGCACGTCCTTGTCGACGCGGATGTCGCCGGGCAGGCCCAGCACGCGCTCGGCGATGATGTTGCGCAGGATCTCGTCGGTGCCGCCGGCGATGCGCATCGAGGGCGAGGACAGCAGCATCTGCTGGAACTGGCCCTGCACGGTTTCCTCGTCGCTGCCGGTGAGAACGCCGGCCGCACCCTGCAGGTCCATGGCGTAGGTCGCGATGTCCTGCAGCATCATGCCCGAGACCAGCTTGCCGATCGAGTTCTCCGGGCCCGGCCGCTCGCCCTTCGACAGCGCCGAGATCGTGCGGTAGCTGGTATATTTCAGCGCGTTCGACTTCGCCGCCCAGCTCGCCAGCTTCGAGCGCACGGCGGGATCGTCGATGGCCAGGCCATCCTCGAGCATGAGGTTGGAGCAGAACTCGAACATCTCAGGCACGCCGGTCGCAAGCCGTGCGCCGATCGACATGCGCTCGTTCATCAGCGTCGTCAGCGACACGCTCCAGCCGTCGCCGACCGCCCCGAGCCGCTGGCTGTCGGGGATCGCGACGTCGGTGAAATAGACCTCGTTGAACTCCTGCATGCCGTTGGCCTGCTTGATCGGACGAACCTCGACGCCGGGGCTCTTCATGTCCAGGAAGAACATGGTGAGGCCCTTGTGCTTGGGCACATTGGGATCAGTCCGCGCGATCAAAAGGCCATAGTCGGAATAATGCGCGCCCGAGGTCCAGATCTTCTGGCCGTTGACGACCCAGCTATCGCCCTTCTTCTCGGCGCGCGTGCGCAAGCCCGCAACGTCCGAGCCGGCTGACGGCTCGGAGAACAGCTGGCACCAGATCTCCTCGCCCGAGGCGAGCTTCGGCAAGTACCGGCGCTTGGCGTCCTCGCTGCCGAACGCCATCACCGTCGGGCCGCACATGCCCTCGCCGATTTGGAACGGCTGCGTCAGCTTGCCGTAGACGCCCTCCTCCTGCTGCCAGATCACCTTCTCGATCGGTGTGGCACCGCGGCCGCCATACTCCCTAGGCCAGTGCAGGCAGGCCCAGCCCGCATCAGCCTTTTTCTTCTGCCAGGCCTTGCCGACCTCGACGATGTCGCGGCTGGCAAGACGAATGCGGCCGAGCGAGGATTTTGACAGCTCGGCATGCAGCTCCTTCGGCGCATTGGCGTCGATCCATTTGCGCGCGGTCTCGCGGAATGCGGCTTCCTGCGGGGTGTCGTCGAAATTCATGGCGCTTCCCTTTTTTGTCATTCCGGGGCGCGCAACGCGCGAACCCGGAATCTAGAGCTTGCATATTCACTTCGAGATTCCGGGTTCGGCTCTTCGAGCCGCCCCGGAATGACGATCAGCCTCTTCCCTTCGTCGGGATCTTGTTGAACGGCACGTCCTTGTCGACACGGATATCGCCGGGCAGGCCCAGCACCCGCTCGGCGATGATGTTGCGCATGATCTCGTCGGTGCCGCCTTCGACGCGCGTTCCGGGCGCGCGCAGCAGCATGGCCTGGAAACGGCCGGCCAGCTCGGCATTCTCGCCGCTGACCACGCCCGCGGCTCCTTGCAGATCGAGTGCGTAGGTCGCGACGTCCTGGATCATCGAGCCCGCGACCAGCTTGCCGATGGAGTTTTCCGGCCCCGGCCGCTCGCCTTTCGACAGCGCCGAGATCGCGCGCATGCTGGTGTATTTCAGCCCGCTCGCCTTCACCGCCCAGTTCGCCAGCTTCGAGCGCACCGCGCGGTCCTCGATCGCGGGGCCGTCGTCGAGCATCAGACTGGAGCAGTACTCGAACAATTCAGGGAAGCCGGTCGAGACCGCCGCGCCGATCGCGCTGCGCTCGTTCATCAGCGTGGTCAGCGAGACGTTCCAGCCGTCGCCGACCTCGCCGAGGCGCTGGTTGTCGGGGATGCGGACATTGGTGAAATAGACCTCGTTGAAGTCGGACGCCCCGCTCGCCTGCTTGATCGGCCGCACCTCGACGCCGGGGCTCTTCATGTCCAGGAAGAACATGGTGAGACCCTTGTGCTTGGGCACGGTCGGATCGGTGCGGGTGAGCAGAATGCCGTAGTCGGAATAATGCGCGCCCGAGGTCCAGATCTTCTGTCCGTTGATGATCCAGTCGTCACCGTCCTTCTCCGCGCGCGTACGCAAGCCTGCCACGTCGGAGCCGCCGGCCGGCTCGGAGAACAGCTGGCACCAGACCTTCTCGCCGGAGGCGAGCGGCGGCAGATATTTGCGCTTGTGCTCCTCGCGCGCGAACGCCATCATGGTCGGCCCGCACATGCCGTGGCCGATGATGAACATGCGGGACAGCTGGCCGAACGGCCCTTCCTCCTGCTGCCAGATCACGCGCTCGATCGGCGAGGCGCCCCGGCCGCCATACTCCTTCGGCCAGTGCAGGCAGGCCCAGCCGGCATCGGCCTTCTTCTTCTGCCAGGCTTTTGCGACCTGCAGGATGTCGGCGTTCTTGAGCTGCGTGCGGCCAAGCGAGGATTTGCGCAGCTCTTCCTCGTACTGCTTTGGCGCATTCGCGCTGATCCAGGCGCGCGCTGTGGCGCGAAATTCGGCTTCCTGCGGGGTGTCGTCGAAGTTCATGGCTTTTTCTCTCTGTCATTCCGGGGCGCGCACAGCGCGAACCCGGAATCTCGACGTTATTCACTCATCTTCGGATTCCGGGTTCGGCGCTATCGCGCCGCCCCGGAACGACGACAACATCAGGCCGCGTTCTTCTTGCGCATGCGGTCGATCAACTGATCTTCCCAATAGGTGAGGCTGCCGAGCCCCAGCGCCATCGCGTTGGCGCGGCGGTAGTACATGTGGCAGTCGAACTCCCAGGTGAAGCCCATGCCGCCGTGAACCTGGATGTTGTTCTTGGCGCAGTGCTGGAAGGCCTGCGTCGCGCTGATGCGCGCGGCGGCCGCGGCCTCCGACAGCTCGGCGGCGTTGGTCGAGAGCGCCCAGGCGCCGTAATAGCTGTTGGAGCGCGCCAGCGTCGCCGAGACGTACATGTCGGCGAGCATATGCTTGACCGCCTGGAACGAGCCGATCTGGCGACCGAAGGCGATGCGGTCGAGCGCGTAGTCGCGGCCCATCTCCAGCGCCCGGTCGGCGCCGCCGACCTGTTCGAACGCGCAGAGCACCGCGGCGCGGTCGAGCACCTCTGTGAGGATGCTCCAGCCTTCGCCGGCGGCGCCGAGTGGCTCCGCCTTCGCGTCCTTGAAGGTGATCTCGGCCTGCCCACGGGTCGGATCGAGATTGGTGAGGCTTTTCACCTCGACACCGCCAGCCTTCAGATCGACCAGGAACAGCGAAATGTCGCTGTCGCGTCCGCTCGATCCGGTGCGCGCGGCAACCACCGCAAAGTCTGCATTGGCACCGTCGGGGACGGGCTTCTTGACGCCGTTGAGCGCGCCGTTCACAGCCGTCAGCTTGACGTTCTTCGGCGACGGATTGCCCTTGCCCTCGAACAGCGCCAGCGTGCCGATGGCTTCGCCCGAGGCGATCGCAGGCAGCCATTTCTTCTTCTGCGCCTCGCTGCCGGCGATCAACAGCGCTTCGGCGGCAAGGTAGACGGTCGAGGAGAACGGCACCGGCGCATTGGCCCGGCCCATCTCCTCCGCGATCACGCAGAGCTCGAGATGGCCGGCCCCTGCGCCGCCGAACTCTTCCGGAATCGCGACGCCGAGAAAGCCCATCTCGGCGAGGCCCTTCCACAGCTCGTTGTCGTAAGGCGCCTTGCCGTCGAGCACCACGCGCACTGCCTTGGGCGAGCACTTTTCAGCGAGGAATTTGCGCGCCTGGTCGCGGAGCTGCTTCTGGTCGTCGGAGAAATCGAAGTTCATGGCGGGCTACCCTTTGTTATTCGTTGTCAATGATTGGCACCGTCATTCCGGGGCGCGCGTAGCGCGAGCCCGGAATCCATAACCACCAGCCGGGGTTATGGATTCCGGGCCTGGCCCTTCGGGCCATCCCGGAATGACGAGGTGAGAGATTTGCGCACTCATCGCAGCACGATCACCTCGTCATCCGGCGTGTCCGCATAGAGCCGCTCCACCAGCGCGGCGCGCCGCTCAAGGCCGGCGCGCTGGTTGATGTAGCCCTTGTCGGTGAGCTCGTTGCCGTCGATCGAGGGCGGCTCGACCATCAGCATGGCGCGCGCGACGATGCGGCTGCTGGCGCCCTCGCATTCCTTGTTATGCGCTTCCAGCCCGCGCCTGAAGCAGGCGAGCACATCGGGGTGTTTCACCGCATCGGCAAAGCTCAGATCGGGATTGCCGGCGAGCTGCCGGCAGGCGTGAAGGTTCGGCCAGGCCAGCAAGCCGATGAACGGGCGGTCCTGACCCGCGACCAGCGCGTCTTGCGCCACCGGCGTCGCCGCCGCGATCGCATCGGTGCGGAGCGAGCCGACATGCACGAAGGTGCCGGTGGTGAGCTTGAAATCTTCGACCACCCGCCCGGCAAAGATGATGCCCTTCACCGGATCGGCATCGTCCACGAAAACACCGGCATCGCCGATGCAGTAGAAGCCTTCCTCATCGAACATCTTCTTCGTCAGCTCCGGCTGGCCGAAATAGCCGGGCGTGACGTTGACGCCGCGCAGGCGCAGCTCATATTTCGAGCCGCACGGCACCATCTTCAATTCGACCCCGGGGAACGGCAGGCCGATCAGGCCGACGCGCTCGGTGTCCCAATAGGTGCCGGTCGAGGTCGGCGCGGTCTCGGTCGAGCCCCAGCCGGTGTAGAACACGATGCGCTCGCCGGTGGTCTTGACGGCGAGAGCCTGCATGCGGTCATAGAGATCGTCAGGCAGCCGCGCGCCGCCATAGGCCATGATCGACAGATTCTTGAAGAACGAGCGGCACAGCGCGTCGTCCTTTTCCATGGCCGCTGCGAGCGCCGCATAGCCGGCCGGCACGTTGGCGTAATAGGTCGGCGAGATCTCGCGCAGGTTCCGCAGCGTCTCCTCGAACTGGCCCGGCATCGGCCGGCCGTCGTCGATATAGAGCGTACCGCCATCGACCAGGATCGGGTGGAATGCCGCGTTGCCGCCCATGGTGTGATTCCACGGCATCCAGTCCAGCATGGTCGCAACAGGGCCATCAGGCGAGCGTGGCCGCACCTGCATCATCATCGCGGCATTGGCGCACATCATCTCCTGCGTGTTGATGACGGCTTTTGGCATGCCGGTCGAGCCCGACGTGAACAGCAGCTTGCCGACGGTCTGCGGCGCAATTCTTGCGATCGAATCCTCGACGTCCTTCGTCACGGGCGTGGCCGCCAACTCGGCAAAGCTGACGCTTGTGATGCCGTCACAAGGCCGCGCGACGTGAACCACGGTGACGCCGGCGAGATCGAGCGCCTCGAGCGCCTTCTCGAAGGTCGGACCGTCCTGCACCATCAGCACGGCCGGCTTGATCAGGTCGAACAGGTATTTCAGCTTGACGTGATCGTGGCTCATCAAGGAATAGGCTGGCGACACCGGGGCCGCAGGCGAGCGAGCCTGCATCGCGGCCTGCGTCATCAGCGCATGCTCGATCGAATTGCCGGAGAGGATCGCAACGGGGCGACCCTCGAGCCCGAGATCGAGCAGGCCTTGCGTCAGCGCATCCACGGTGCGCTTGGCTTCAGCATAGGAGACCTTGCGCCATTCGCGGTTCGGGCCGCCGCGCTGCGCCAGCCAGATGCGCTCGGGCGCTTCCTTCGCCCACTTCGCCAGCGACGCCGGAATGTGCTTCTCGTAAGCTTGCAGCGGAATGCGCGACTTCAGCACCACCGTGCCGTCGGCGCGGCGCTCGACGTCGATGTCGCGCTTGAGCCACTCCACTTTGCGAAAGGCGGGCTTCGTCATCACCGCCGCCGCGCTTCCACCCATTTTGCGTCTCCCGGAATTATTGTCCTTCGCGGATCTTCGTGGTTCAGCGCTTGATATAGACAGGCTTTCGCTTCTCAAGGAAGGCCCTGATCCCTTCCGAAAATTCCTCCGAGCGGCTGCAGAGAACCTGGTTGCGATCCTCCATCGCGATCGCAGCCTCCAGCGAACCGGCATCGACACTCATGTTGAGGCATTCCTTTGAGAGCCTCAGCCCCACGGGCGAGGCCGTGATCATCGCATCGATGTAAGGCTCCGCCGCGTCATCGAGCTTGTCTTCGTCGACGACCTCGGAGACGAGACCGACCGCGAGCGCCCGCTCGGCGCCGATGAAGCGCCCGGTGAGGATCAATTCCGAGGCGACGGAAACGCCGACGAGGCGCGGCAGAAAGTAGCTGGTGCCGATGTCGCAGCCGCCGAGGCCGAGCTTGATGAAGGCGCAGTTCATCCGCGCCGACTTCGTCGCGATCCGGATGTCGGAGGCGAGCGCCAGCGCGAAGCCGCCGCCGGCCGCCGCACCCTGAACCAGCGCCAGGATCGGCTGCGGGCAGCGCCGCATCAGCATCACGATGTCGGCGATGCGGCGCTGCGAGTCCAGGGACTCGGTGACGCCGGGCGGCTCCTGCTGCCCGGCACGGCGCGCCATCGCTGCCTTGAGATCGAGACCTGCGCAAAAATTCTTGCCGGCGCCCTTCAGCACCACCACGCGCGTATCGCGATTGCGCTGCAGCCCCTGGAAATAGACGTTGAGCGCGTCGATCAGCGCAGGATCGAGCGCGTTGAGGTGTTCAGGCCGGTTCAGCGTCACCCGGTCGACGCCGTCGTCATGCTCGATCAGCAACGGTTGGGACATGGGCGACTTTCCTCCATCCGCAACGATGGTGCCGATTGCTGCGCCCTCTCCCCTTGTGGGAGAGGGCATGTACGCCGCTCGACAAGAGCTCGCTCGGGTGAGGGGTCTGTCTCCGCGGAGAGAACCCCTCATCCGGCGCTTCGCGCCACCTTCTCCCACATCCGCCTTCGCCTGAAGGCTTCGGCGGACAAGAGGGGAGAGGAAAAAAGGAGCTTACCGCGGCGCCATGCGGATGGCGCCGTCGAGACGGATGGTCTCGCCGTTGAGCATCGGGTTCTCGACGATGTGCACGGCGAGCGAGCCGTATTCGGCGGCATCGCCGAGACGCGAGGGATGCGGCACCTGGGCGCCGAGGCTCTTGCGGGCCTCCTCGTTCAGACCCATCAGCAGCGGCGTGAAGAACAGGCCGGGCGCGATGGTGTTGACGCGGATCTTCTGGCTGGCGAGATCGCGGGCGGCCGGCAAGGTCAGGCCGACCACGCCGCCCTTCGACGCCGAATAGGCGATCTGGCCGATCTGGCCTTCGTAAGCCGCGACCGACGCCGTATTGATGATGACGCCGCGCTCTTCGCCGACGGGCTCGATCGTGACGAGGCGCTCCGCGAACAGACGCAGGCAGTTGAAGGTACCGATCAGATTGACGTTGATGATGCGCGCGAACTTTTCGAGCGGATAGACGCCGTCGCGGCCGACGATGCGCTGCGAGCCGCCGATGCCGGCGCAGTTCATCAGCACGCGAGCGACGCCATGCGCGGCTTCGGCTTTCGCGATTGCCGCCTTGATCTGCTCTTCGCTGGTGACATCGGCATGCAGCGCAATGCCCTTCACTTCGGCGGCGACCTTCTCGGCGTTGTCCTTGTTCTGGTCGATCACGCCGATCTTGGCGCCTTTGGCCGCCATGGCGCGGGCGGTCGCCTCACCGAGGCCTGAGCCGCCGCCGGTGATGAGAACGGCTACGTCTTTCAACTGCATCGCTTGTACCTTTCCTTGGACGTTTCTTCTCTGGACTTTAAGTGGTTCAGCCGGATCATCCGGCTGCAACGGCTTCCCCGGCTTGCGTGAGGATGCCGCCGCAGATCAGCGTTTCCATGTGCTTGATATATTGCCGGCAGACGTCGTCGGTGACCGGGCCGACGCCGGTCGCGCGGGACATCGCGTGCCGGCCGAAGAACAGGTGATCGCAGGCGCCGATCAGGCTGGTGTAGAACAGCACCGGATCGGTCGGGCGGAATTCGCCGCGGCTGACGCCCTCCGCGAGCAGGCGGCGGTGGAAATCCAGCAGCGGCGCGACGAAGAATTTTGAGACCTCATCGGCCGAGCTCGCGCTCGTTTCGTGCAGGAGATAGTGAATCAGCCGGTTCATGTAGGGGAACCGGTGATAGGCGCGGATGATGCCGGCGATATGCAGCTTCAGCTTCGCCGTCGACGTGATCGGCTGCGCCAGGAGGTATTCGAGGTTGGACATTTCGGTCGCGGCATCGCGCGCGAGCAGCGCCAGCAAGAGGCCATCCTTGTTGCCGAAATGGTATTTGACCAGCGCGGCGTTGGCGCCCGACTTCTGCGCGATATCGGACAGCGAGATCTCGATCGAGGAGCGTTCGATCATCAGCTCGCTCGCGGCCACCAGCAATTTCTCCGCCGTGGAATTCTTCCCGCTGGGGAGCCTGTTCGGTACGCTGGTAGCCACGGAAGATCCCTGTTCGCCGCTCGAAGCGGGCGCAGATAAGCCCAAGCAGCGCCTCATCACAAGAGTTAATTGATCGATTGACTAAACGATCTCCCGTCCCTTAAATCCGTCCCGACAACCAACCCAAAGCAAGAATTCAGGGAGAAACCGACATGGCCGAGGCTTACATCGTCGCCGCCGCGCGTACCGCCGGCGGGCGCAAGGGGGGCCGCCTCGCCGGCTGGCATCCGGCCGATCTCGCCGCGAAGGTGCTGGACGAGCTGGTCGATCGCGCCAAGGTCGATCCCGCGCTGGTCGAGGACGTGATCATGGGCTGCGTGATGCAGGTCGGCGAGCAGTCCAACAACGTCGCGCGCAACGCGGTCATGGCCTCGAAGCTGCCGGAGAGCGTGCCGGGCACCTCGATCGACCGCCAGTGCGGCTCCTCGCAGCAGGCGCTGCACTTCGCAGCGCAAGCCGTGATGTCGGGCGCCATGGACGTGGTGATCGCGGCCGGCGTGGAATCGATGACCCGGGTTCCGATGGGCCTGTCCTCGCAACTTCCGGCCAAGAACGGCTTTGGCAATTACAAGAGCCCGGGCATCGAGAAGAAGTATCCGAATATCGTGTTCAGCCAGTTCACCGGCGCGGAGATGATGGCCGAGCGATACGGCCTCTCCAAGGATGACCTCGACCAATATTCCTACAACAGCCATCAGCGCGCGATCGCGGCGACGCAGGCCGGCCACTTCAAGAAGGAGATCGTGCCGCTCGAGATCACCCGCGCCGACGGCTCCAAGGACACCCACCACATCGACGAGGGCATCCGCTTCGACGTCACGCTCGACGGCATCAGGGGCGTCAAGCTGATCGCCGAAAACGGCAAGCTCACAGCGGCCAGCGCCAGCCAGATCTGCGACGGCGCCTCCGGCGTCCTGGTGGTGAACGAGAAGGGCCTGAAGCAGCTCGGCGTCAAGCCGCTCGCGCGCGTCCATCACATGACCATGACCGGCGGCGACCCCGTCATCATGCTGGACGCACCGCTGCACGCGACCAAGCGCGCGCTGGAGAAGGCCGGCATGAAGATCGGCGACATCGACCTGTTCGAGGTCAACGAAGCCTTCGCTTCGGTGCCGACCGCATGGCTGAAGACCACCGGCGCCGATCCCGAGCATCTCAACGTCAACGGCGGCGCCATCGCGCTCGGCCATCCCCTCGGCGGCTCAGGCACCAAGCTGATGACGACGCTGGTCCACGCCCTGCATCAGCGCGGCAAGCGCTATGGCCTGCAGACCATGTGCGAAGGCGGCGGCATGGCCAACGTGACGATCGTGGAGCGGCTGTAAGTCCTCCTCGTGTCCCGGACGCGCTGCAGCGTGAAACGCTGCGGCGCAGAGCCGGGACCCATGCCTCACAGTGGACCCCGGATCTGCAGCGCACCGCTACGCGCTGCGCTGCGTCCGGGGAAGGTCGCATCCATTCGCCGGTATCAAAGCAGCCCATGACCCACCCCTGCATCCACGCCCGCACCACGCCCGACAAGATCGCCTACCAGATGGCCGGGACCGGCAAGGCGATCACCTATCGCGAGCTCGACGAGCTCTCGAACCAGGGCGCGCAGCTGTTTCGCTCGCTCGGGCTGAAGGCCGGCGACCACATCGCGCTATTGATGGAGAACCGTCTCGCCTTCATGGAGCTGTGCTGGGCCGCGCAGCGCAGCGGGCTCTATTACACGGCGATCAGCCGCTATTTGAAGCAGGACGAGATCGACTACATCATCGCCGATTGCGGCGCCAAGGTCGTGATCACCACCCCGAAATGCGCCGACCAGATCAAGGGCCTGAACAAGGGCGCCGCCGGCGAGCCGATCTTCTACATGATGGACGAGCCGCTGCCCGGCTTCCGCTCCTACGACAAGGAAGCCGCCGCGCAGCCGACCACGCCGATCGCCGATGGGGTCGCCGGCTACGACATGCTGTATTCGTCCGGCACCACCGGCCGGCCCAAGGGCGTCAAGAAGGGGTTTGAAGGCAAGCCCATCGACGAGCCGAATCCACTTCTGCGCGTGCTCTGCGCCGACATGTGCGGCATGAACACCGACAGCATCTATCTGTCACCGGCGCCGCTCTATCACGCAGCTCCCTTGCGCTTCAACATGATGGCGATCGTGCTCGGCGGCACTTCCATCATCATGGAGCACTTTGATGCCGAAGAGTTCTTGAAGCTGGTCGAGAAGTACAAGGTCACCCAATCGCAGCTCGTGCCGACCATGTTCGTGCGCATGCTGAAGCTGCCGGACGAGGTCCGCACCAAATATGACGTCTCCACGCTCAAAGGCGCCATCCACGCTGCCGCCCCCTGCCCGGTCGACGTCAAGGCAAGGATGATCGAATGGTGGGGGCCGATCCTGATCGAGTATTACGCGGGTTCGGAAGGCAACGGCGTCACGGTCTGCAGCTCGCAGCAATGGCTGGAGCATCGCGGCAGCGTCGGCCGCGCCGTGGTCGGCAAGGTCAAGATTCTGGACGAGAACGACGAGGAGCAGCCGGTGGGCGAGATCGGAACGGTCTATTTCGCCGATGCCCCTGCCTTCACCTATCACAACGACCCCGAGAAGACGAAGAAAGCCTATAATGCCAGGGGCTGGTCGACGCTTGGCGATGTCGGCTACCTCGACAAGGATGGCTTCCTCTATCTCACCGACCGCAAGTCCTACATGATCATCTCCGGTGGCGTGAACATCTATCCGCAGGAGACCGAGGACGTGCTGATCACCCACCCTGACGTCGCCGACGTCGCGGTGTTCGGCGTCCCGAACGAGGAAATGGGCGAAGAGGTCAAGGCGGTGGTGCAGCCGCACGACATGACGCGTGCCGGCAAGGCGCTCGAGGCCGATCTGATCGCCTATTGCAAGGGCCGCCTCTCCGCCATCAAGTGCCCGCGCTCGATCGATTTCGAGCCCGAGCTGCCGCGCACGCCGACCGGCAAGCTGGTGAAACGGCATCTGCGCGATCGGTATTGGCCGAAGACGGCAGCGAAGATTTAGGACGAGATCTCGTAGGGTGGGCAAAGGCGCGAAGCACCGTGCCCACCACCTGTCCAGATTACGATCTGTTGGTGGGCACGCTTCGCTTTGCCCACCCTACGACGCCGGCGCAAGCCGTCTCAATCAAACAAGCTCGGCGTGTGGTTCACCAGCGCGCCTTCGATCTCGAGCATCTTCAGCTTGGTCACCACGCCGCCGTTGGCCGAGAAGCCTCCAGGCTTGTTGCCAGCGGCGAGCACGCGATGACAGGGCACGACGATCGGGCACGGGTTGCGGCCGAGCGCCTGGCCGACATCGCGCGACAGCTGAACGCCGCCGAGCTGCTTGGCGATATCGCCATAGGTGATGGTCTTGCCCGGCGGAATCGCGCGGGCGATCTCATAGACGCCGCGGTTGAACTCGGGCACGCCGTCGAGATCGAGCGGAATGTCGGTGAGGTCATCCGGCTCGCCCGCGAGCAGTCTTGTCATCCGGTCGATCGCCTCTCGCACCTCGGCGGTCGGCTCGGCTTCGGTGGCCTCGGCGTGGCGCTGGCTGATGCGGGTGCGGATCTTCTGCTCGCCACCCATGGGCAATTGCGTGCCGTTGATGCCGCGCGGGCCCCAGGCGATGGCGCAAAGGCCGATCCTGGTATCGAACAGGGCAAAATGCTGGTCGGTCATGACTCGGTTCCTGGCTTGCGTCCTCGTCGCATGCCCCCATCGTGATCTCGGACCAAATCTAGGCTTGGAAATAGTTGCGATCCACCCGGTTTCCGGGAATCTTGCACAGGAGTTCCGCCTGCCTCGCGAGTCCAGAATGCAAAGCCTCCACGTCAATGGTTACGACATGCCCTATCTCGACGTGGGGGAGGACAGGGGCCGGCCGCCGCTGGTCTGCGTGCACGGCTCGCTCAACGACTTCCGCGTCTGGGGCTGCGTGCTCGGACCGCTGACGCAGCAGCGCCGGGCAATCGTTGTCAGCCTGCGGCATTTCTTTCCCGACCGCTGGGACGGCATCGGCGGCACCTATTCGATCGCCCAGCATGTCCAGGACGTCATCGCCTTTATCGAGAAGCTCGACCTTGGCCCCGTTGACCTGATGGGCCATTCCCGCGGCGGGCACATCTGCTTTCGCGTGGTTCAGCAACGCCCCGATCTGCTGCGACGGCTGATCCTGGCGGAGCCCGGCGGCGAGCTCGATGCCAGCCTCGATCCCGATTATGTCGGCGGCCCTTCGCCGCTGCTGGCGCGCTTCACGGCCTCGGCCGAGAAGATCGCCGCCGGCGATGTCGACGGCGGCCTCGCCGTCTTCGTCGACACGCTGGAGGGCGCCGGCACCTGGCCGCGACTGCCGGCGATGGTGAAACAGAACCTTCGCGACAACGCCTATACGCTGATCGGCCAGGTCCGCGACAACCGCCCGCCCTTCTCGAAGGCGGATGCGGAGTCCATCAAGATGCCGACGCTGTTCATCCTGGGGGCGCGGACCAAGGGCCTGCTGCCGAAGGTGCTGCATGCGCTGGCGGCGCATGTGTCCTATTCCAAGACGGCGATCATCCCGAACGCGACGCACCCGATGTTCGAGCAGGCGCCGCAAAAATACTCCGAAGTGGTTCTCGACTTCCTGGCGGGCTGATCATGCAGACATTTCGCGTCAACGAGTACGACATGGCCTATCTCGAAGTCGGGAGCGGCCGGCCGCTGGTCTGCGTGCACGGCACGCTCGGGGATTTCCGCACCTGGTATGCGGTGCTCGGTCCGCTGTCGAAGGCCCATCGCGTGATCGCGGTCAGCCTGCGGCATTTCTTCCCCGAGCATTGGGACGCCGTCGGCGACGACTACAAGATGGCGCAGCACGTTGCCGACCTGATCGCGTTCATCGAGCAGGTGAAGCCCGCGCCCGTGGACCTGATGGGCCATTCGCGCGGCGGCCACATCGCCTTTCGCGTGGCGCAGGCGCGGCCGGATCTGCTGCGAAAACTGGTGCTGGCCGAGCCGGGCGGCGATCTCGACGCCAGCCTGCCCGTGCCCGAAGGCACGCCCGCGCATCCGCCGCTGGCGGCGCGCACGGCGCGCTCGGTCGAGATGATCCGCGCCGGCGATCTCGAGGGCGCTTTGCAGAATTTCTACGAAGGCATCGAGGGCGACGGCGCCTGGCGGCGCGTGCCGGCGGCGGCGAAGCAGCAGCTGCGCGACAACGCGCTCACCTTCCTCGGCCAGATCAACGAGCAGCGCAGGCCCTACACGCGCGGAGACGCGCAGGCGATCAGGACGCCGACGCTGCTGATCGGCGGCGGCGCCACCACCGGCAGCCTGTCGGTGATGTGGCGCGTGCTGGCCGCGCACATCGCGGGAGCTGAGACGGCGGTGATTCCGAACGCCGGCCATTGGATGTTCGAGCAGGCGCCGCTGGAGTTCGGCGAGGTGGTGAACCGGTTCTTGGCGGAGTAGTAGTGCTGTTCGCCTCTCCCGCAAGCGGGGAGAGGCGAAAAACAAGACCTCACGCTTTCCACACGCCCACCGGCATCTTGATCGCTGCGTTCAGCCGGTTCCAGACGTTGATGGTCGCGATCGACAGGATCAGCGTCGCGAGCTCGCGTTCGTCGAAATGTTTGTCGGCCTCGCTCCAGACCGCATCCGGCACCGGATCCTCGCGATCGGCGAGACGGGTGACGGCCTCGGTCAACGCCAACGCGGCGCGCTCGGCCTCGGTGAAATAGGGCGCATCGCGCCAAGCGGACACGGCGAACAGGCGCTCGTCGGTCTCACCCAGCTTGCGGGCGATCTTGGGATGCATGTCGACACAGACGCTGCAACCGTTGATCTGGCTGGCGCGCAGGTGCACCAGTTCCAGGAGCTTTTCCGGCAGGCCCTGCTTGGTCAGGCTGCCGAGGGACTGAAGGACATTCATGGCCTCGGGGAGGACCATGACGGGGTGATTCATGCGGGCGTGCATCTTTTTCGTCTCCATCGCTCGAATTTCGAAGGTTCCGGTCACAACGTCCGGATTGGCTTCGTCATGGGCATGACGGATCGCGACGAGGGAATGTGACCGATGACCGAACAAAATTTTCTCACTGAACAGTTCGAGGCCAGCAGGGACCATTTGCGCGCGGTCGCCTACCGGATGCTGGGCTCCCGCGCCGAGGTCGACGATGCCGTGCAGGAGGCCTGGCTGCGGGTCAGCCGCTACGACATGTCCGATATCGCGAATTTGCGCGGCTGGCTGACCACCGTGGTCGCGCGCATCTGCCTCGACATGCTGCGCGCGCGGAAGTCGCGCAAGGAAGAACCGATGGGCCCGCATGTGCCGGAGCCGGTCGACGAGACGCCCGTGCGCGAGGCTGAGATGGCCGACTCCGTCGGCGCGGCGCTGCTCGTCGTGCTGGAAACGCTGCAGCCTGCGGAGCGGCTCGCCTTCGTGCTGCACGACATGTTTGCGGTGCCCTTCGAGGAGATCGCGCCAATCGTCGGCCGCTCGGTCGAGGCGTCACGGCAGCTCGCCAGCCGGGCGCGGCGGCGCGTGCAGGGGGCGCCGGTCCCCGAGACGGACCTGTCGCGTCAGCGCACCATCGTCGACGCCTTCCTCAAGGCGTCGCGCGAGGGCAATTTCGAGGGGCTGCTGGCCGTGCTCGATCCCGATGTCGTCTTCCGCGCCGACGAGGCCGCGGTACGGCTCGGCACGCTGGCTGAGATCCGCGGCGCGGATGCGGTCGCGCAGCTCTACAAGGGCCGTGCCCAGGCGGCGCGGACGGCGCTGGTCGACGGCGAGATCGGCGTGGCCGTCATCCTCGGCGGGCAGCTGCGCATCGCGCTGCGCGTGACATTCAAGAACGACCGTATTGCCGGGATCGAAGCCTTGGCTGATGCGGAGCGGATCGCCGCGCTGGAGGTGGAGGTGCTGGAGGGCTGAGGCCGGACGCAATATCGCGAAAACAACCCCATGCACAATAGACGGACCTAGCGATGTCAATGGCTTAGCCAACGTCACGCAAAGGCATTGGACCACCCTCCGATACCGCTTGACGGCCTCCCGGGCAGAGCGTAGCGTCGAACACGGAATTCCGTATTCCTATTTCGGAGCTGCCGGCGTGATCCCCCTCGACCCGCTCCCGAACCTGATCGACCAGGTCTATGCGCGCGTCCTGGAGGCGATCTCCGACCGCACGCTCGAGCCCGGCCAGCGCATCCGCCAGAACGAGCTCGCCGACAAGCTCGGCGTGTCGCGCCAACCGGTATCGCACGCGCTGCATCTGCTGCACCGGCAGGGTCTCGTCGCCGAGAGCGGCAAGCGCGGCTTCGAGGTCACCCAGCTCGATCCTGCGCGCATCCGCCAGCTCTACGAGGTCCGCGGCGCGATCGATGCGCTGGCGGCCCGGTTAGCTGCGATACGCGCGGGACACGACGCGGCCGGCCGCGCGCGGTTGGAAGCGGCGCTGGCCGCCGGAGGCCGCATCGACCGCACCACGACTCTGGCCGAGCTCATCGTGCTCGATGTCGATTTTCACCGCGCGATCTATCAGCTCGCCGGCAATCCCGTGATCGAGGAGACGATCGCGCCGCAATGGCCGCATATGCGCCGCTCGATGGCGACGGTGCTGTCGGAGCTCGACTATCGCGGCAGCGCCTGGGCCGAGCACGCCGGCATCGCCGGGCACATTCTCGCAGGCGATGCGAGCGCGGCCGAACGCGCCGCGCTCGCGCATGCGCAAACCGCGGGACGGATGACCGAAGAGAGGTTGAGGGCAACGAACGAGGCGGCGTAGCCGCAACACACGCCGTCATTCCGGGGCGTCGCGAAGCGTCGAGCCCGGAATCCATCAGGCGGCACGCGCTGAGGGTAAATGGATTCCGGGTTCACGCTTCGCGTGCCCCGGAATGACAAATAACAAAACCAAGGAGGACGGCCCATGAAACTGTCTCAGGAGCAATTGGAGTTCTTCCATCGCGAGGGCTGGTTGTTCCTGCCCGAGCTGTTCAGCCAGGAGGAGGTCGATCTGCTCGCGCGCGAGGCGGTCGGCATCTACGACACCAACCGGCCGGAAGTCTGGCGCGAGAAGAGCGGCGCACCGCGCACGGCGTTTGCCGCACATCTCTACAACGAGGCGTTCGGTATCCTCGGCGCGCATCCGCGCATGATCGAGCCGGTCGAGCAATTGTTCGGCGAGCCGGTCTACATGCACCAGTTCAAGATCAACGCGAAATCGGCCTTCACCGGCGACGTCTGGCAGTGGCACCAGGATTACGGCACCTGGAAACGCGACGACGGGATGCCGGAGCCGCGGGCGATGAACATCGCGATCTTCCTCGACGAGGTGATGCCGATCAACGGCCCTTTGATGCTGGTGCCGCGCAGCCAGAACGCCGGCGATCTCGAGGCCTCGCACGACCTCGCCACCACCTCCTATCCGCTGTGGACGCTGGACGAGGCGACGGTGACGCGCCTCGTCGCGCAAGGCGGCATCGTCGCGCCGACCGGCAAGCCCGGCGGCATGCTGATGTTCCACGGCAATCTCGTGCACGGCTCGGCAGGCAACATCACGCCCTATCCGCGCAAGATCGTGTATCTGACGCTGAACGCGGTCTCGAACTACATCCGGACCCCCACGCGGCCGGACTATATCGCCCATCGCGATTTCGCGCCGATCAAGACCGTGGACGACGATGCGCTGCTGCGCCTCGCCCGTGCACCACGGCAGGCGGCGGAGTAAAGTCGCAGCCACGAGCGAGATTCACCTCTCCCTTTGGGAGAGGTCGGCGCGAAGCGCCGGGTGAGGGGTTAAGGCCGATCGTCGGAGTTGCGGCCCCTCACCCGGTTTGCTGCGCAAACCGACCTCTCCCCTCCGGGGAGAGGTAGACCGAGCGCAAGCCGCAACGGCAACGCTGAATATCGGAAATCCATCATGAACCTCTTCCGCCTCCTCCAGGCCCGCGCCTCCGCCGGCAGGCCGGTCCGTGTCGCTTTGATCGGTGCGGGTAAATTCGGCTCGATGTTTCTGGCGCAGGTGCCGCACACGCCAGGGCTGGAGGTGCCCATCATCGTCGACATCGACCGCGACCGCGCGCGAGAGGCCTGCCGCACCGTCGGCTGGAGCGCCGAGCGGATAGCTGCGACGGTGTTCACCGACGACGGCGCGCGCGCCATCGCCGGCGGCGCGATGGACGTGGTGGTGGAGGCGACCGGCAATCCCGCCGCGGGGATCAAGCATGCGCGTGCCGCGATCGCCGCGGGCAAGCATATCGTGATGGTGAATGTCGAAGCCGACGTGCTGGCGGGCCCGCTGCTCGCCGAGGAAGCGCGCAAGGCGGGTGTGGTCTATTCGCTCGCTTATGGCGACCAGCCGGCGCTCACCGCCGAGATGGTCGACTGGGCCCGCGCCACCGGCTTCCGCGTCGTCGCGGCCGGCAAAGGCACGAAATACCTGCCGGCCTACCACGACGTGACGCCTGACGGCGTCTGGCAGCATTACGGCCTGACCGCAGGCGAAGCGCAGTCGGCCGGCATGAATCCGCAGATGTTCAACTCGTTTCTCGACGGCACCAAATCGGCGATCGAGATGGCCGCGATCGCCAATGCCTGTGCGCTCGACGTGCCCGCGGACGGCCTGCTGTTTCCACCCTGCGGCGTCGACGATCTGCCGCACATCATGCGGCCGCGCTCGCGCGGCGGCGTGCTGGAGCGGCCCGGCGTGGTCGAGGTCGTCTCCTCGCTCGAGCGCGACGGCCGGCCTGTATTCCGCGACCTGCGCTGGGGTGTCTATGTCGTCCTGGAGGCTCCGAGCGATTATGCCGCCGACTGCTTCCGGCAATACGGGCTGAAGACCGACGCCAGCGGACGCTATGCCGCGATGTACAAGCCCTATCACCTGATCGGGCTCGAGCTGAACATCTCGGTGCTGTCGGCCGCGCTGCGGGGTGAGCCGACCGGCCAGGCCAGCGGCTTCCGCGGCGACGTGGCGGCGGTCGCCAAGCGCAATTTGCGCGCGGGCGAGTTGCTCGACGGCGAGGGCGGTTACACGGTGTGGGGCAAGCTGGTACCGGCGGCCGCGAGCCTGAAGGCCGCCGCGCTGCCGATCGGCCTCGCACACCGGGTGAAGCTGAAGCACGACCTCGCGCACGGCGCCGTGGTGCGCTGGAGCGATGTCGAGTTCGACGCGAGCAATGAGACGGTGAAGACGCGCAAGGCCATGGAGGCCGCGTTCGCAGCGCAGCATTGACGCGCGTCGCCGGCGGCGCAGCCAAAGTGCGTCTTGCTTTGCTGCCGCCCTTTCGTCATCCTGACCGCGATCCGGGAAGAAATTTCGGACGCTCAATAACGTCGACCACCGGCGAAGAGAAAGCGGCACCAAGACCGCGATCCCCTCGTCGAGGACTCGGCATCACAGGAGGGAAATGCATGGAACGTCGTAAATTCCTGACGGCAGGCGGGCTGGGCCTAGCCGCAAGCGCAGTCGCAGCGCCAGCTATCGCGCAATCGATGCCCGAGGTGAAATGGCGGCTCGCCGCGAGCTGGCCGAAATCACTCGATACGCTCTATGGCGGCTGCGAATATTTCTGCAAGCGCGTTGCCGAGATCACCGACAATCGTTTTCAGATCCAGCCCTTTGCTGCCGGTGAGCTCGTGCCTGGCCTGCAAGTGCTCGACGCCGTCTCCAACGGCACGGTCGAGATGGGCAACACCGCGCTCTATTATTATTGGGGCAAGAACCCGGCGTTCACGTTCGGCACGTCGCTGCCGTTCGGTCTCAACACGCGCCAACACATTTCATGGCTGCTGTGGAGCGGCGGTCAGGACATGCTCAACGACCTCCTGAAGGAGCACAACGCCATCGGCGTGCCGACAGGCTCGACCGGCGCGCAGATGGGCGGCTGGTTCCGCAAGGAGATCAAGACTGTTGACGATCTCAAGGGCCTGAAATTCCGCGTCGGTGGCTTCGCCGGCACCATCATCGCAAAGCTCGGTGGCGTGCCGCAGCAGATCGCCGCCGGCGATATCTATCCCGCGCTGGAGAAGGGCACGATCGACGCGGCCGAATGGGTCGGCCCGTATGACGACGAGAAGCTCGGCTTCGTGAAGGTCGCAAAGTATTATTACTATCCGGGCTGGTGGGAAGGCACCGGCCAGGGCCATAACATCATGAACCTCGAAAAGTGGAACGCGCTGCCAAAGCATTATCAGGCCGCCATCAGCGCGGCGTCGCTGGACACCTTCACATGGGTGACGGGCAAGTACGATTCGGTCAACCCGCCGGCCTTGAAGCGATTGCTGTCTGTCGGCGCGATCCTCAAACCGTTCCCGCAGGAAGTGCTCGAAGCCTGCTATGGCGCAGCGAACGGGATTTACGCCGATCTCGCCAAGAGCAATCCGCATTTCGGCAAGATGTATGCAAGCCTGACGGCCTTCCGCAGCGATTCGCTGGCGTGGATGCAGGTCGCCGAGCTCAGCTTCGACAGCTTCATGATGCGGATGCGGACGCGGACGTAACTGCAACGCGCCACGAAGCCCAAAACAACGAAAGCCCCGGAGATGTCTCCGGGGCTTTTTGCGCGATGAAGGTCTCGTAGGGTGGGCAAAGGCGCGACATCGCCGTGCCCACGTATTTCTTCAGCGCCGGATGTCGTGGGCACGCTTCGCTTGGCCCACCCTACGGCTGCGAATGCGCGGCGCGAGCAGCCGCGCCACAAACATCCTCAGTTCGCGTCATCCCCGAGCGCGGCCATCAGCTTGTCGTAGTATTTGGCGACGAGATCGATATTGCCCTTGTTCTCGACCGCGGGCGCTGGCGTTTTCAGCGCTTCGTTGAGCTCGTCGAGCGCTTCCTTCTTGTCCTTGGCCGGCATCTTCTTGTCGGCCTGCACCTGCGCGATCTGCGCCTTGATCACGGCGTCGGTGCCGACATACTTCTTGGTGGCGGGGTCGAAGCCGCCGATCACGAGGCTGATATTGTCGACGACGTTGCTGTAGTCGTCTAAGCCGGCAAAGCCATGCTTCTTGGCGACGTCATCGAGCTGCGCGATCACCTTCTGATCAGGCGCGGAGTTTTCCGGAAGCTTTGCCGTAACCGCGTCCATGTCCTTTTGCGCGGCGAGCACGCCGTCGATCTGCTTGTCGCTCAGCACAATCTGCTTGAGAGCTGGAGCCTGCTGCTGAGTGGGTGCGGCCTGGCTCGGCGCCGGCGGCTGCTTGGCTTGCGCGAACGCGGTGCCGGAGGAAGCAAGCGATGCTGCGGACAGAAGGCACGCAACGCCGAGCGCGGCGAGAGCGGGACGAAGCAATGCTGGCATGGACGTCTCCTCCTGAAAGGGGGATAGGTTGGCTTTGGCGGTGGGAAGCTAGGGGCCTCGGAATGAACTGCGCCTGAACTGCATCGCTCGGTGCTAGCGAGAGATCATGGCTGAATGATCACAACTCGGCGGGAGCCGGGTGGCTGCTTCGTTCGTTCAATTGAACCGCCTTCTCTGATATCCTTGCTGCGATCGCGTCACGAAACAGTGAGACCATGTTCCGCTTCAAATGCGCCTGTTGCGATGAATGGCACGAAGGAATGCCGGGCTATTCCGCCGAGGCGCCCCTGTATTTCCATTCCATCCCGGAGAACGAGCGAGAGCGCCGCTGCACGTTGGACGCGGACAGCTGCATCGTTGATGACGAATATTATTTCGCACGCGGCTGCCTGGAGATTCCGGTCCATGGCGAATCCGAACCGTTCATCTGGGGAGTCTGGGTGTCGCTGAGCCAGGCCAGCTTTGCGACGTTCAAGTCTAGTCTCGACCTTCCAGCGCGCGCGCATCTCGGCTCATTTTTCGGTTGGCTGTCCGCCGAGCTGCCACTCTATCCACGCACCGAAAACCTCAGGACCCGCTTGCATCTGCGCGACGGCCTTCGTCCTTACATCGAGCTCGAGCCGACCGATCACCCACTCGCTGTCGAGCAGCGAAATGGGGTCTCGGTGGATCGCATCGCTGAGATCTACGCCTATTACGCGCACGGACAGGGGCGCGCCTGAGCGCCTTTATGCGTCGTCCATCCGGCGCGCGCACAAACAAAAACGCCGTCTCCCGGAGGAGACGGCGTTTTGTATTTCGAACATCGAAAGAGGAAGATTTCTTGTCCTTGGCAGGCCTGGCAGCGACCTACTCTCCCAGGGCTTAAGCCATAGTACCATTGGCGCTGAAGAGTTTAACGGCCGAGTTCGGGATGGGATCGGGTTGAGGCTCTTCGCTAAAACCACCAGGCCGGCGAAGGACAAGAAAACGAAGCAAGCGATCTTTGTTGGCGACTAGCGCCTCTCATTCTGGTCGGGTCTGTAAGACCTCATGGACACTGAAAATGAGAGCAATCAAGCCAATCGAACGATTAGTACCGGTAAGCTGCATGCATTACTGCACTTCCACATCCGGCCTATCAACGTGGTGGTCTTCCACGGTTCTCAAGGGAATGCTC
>Ga0209758_1000979_pt1 | contig 38423 bp, 33 predicted proteins | sample AraplaMF_Col_mMF_FD_184258 | JGI IMG/M metagenome (GOLD analysis project Ga0209758, IMG submission 184258) | Arabidopsis root microbial communities from the University of North Carolina, USA - plate scrape MF_Col_mMF (SPAdes) (version 2) | ecosystem: Host-associated > Plants > Roots > Endosphere... | reverse complement strand
TCAGACCGGCGCCCAACCCGCTGATTTGAGCCGAGCACCACGACGTGAACGATGCGGCGATGGCAGCGCTTGCCCGCCGTCCCGGATGGCCTTATCTGGAACCTGACAGACCGGCCCTGGACCTCCAGGCCGATCGTTGAGTCTGTCAACGGATGGTCGCATGGCCCAGCAGGTCTCAGCGCAGAATCGCACCGGAAATGCGCCCAGCTGGTTCGGCGGCGCGGGGTCGGTGGTGACGGTCGCTGTTGCGGTGGTCTGCGCCGTGCTGCTGGCGGGCGCCGCCGTGCTGTGGATCCACTACGGCACCGCGGTCTTCTTCGAGATGATCGCGTCGGGCATCGCCGCCTGCATCTGATCGGGTTTCAAAGGATATCGCATGACGGATCGAACCACCCGGCCATTGGTCGTCGTTGCAGCGTTTGCCGCCAGTCTCGCCGTTGGGCTCCTGGTCGTGTTGTGGCTGGCGGGCGGTTTGCGCGGCGTGGCGGCGCCGGCCGCGATCGGCGGGCCGTTCCAACTGACCGACCAGGCCGGCCAGGCCGTCAGCGACAAGAACCTGAAAGGCCGTCCGACGCTGATCTTCTTCGGCTTCACCCATTGTCCCGACGTCTGCCCGACCTCGCTGTTCGAGATTTCGGAAGTGCTGCGGGCCATGGGCAAGGATGCCGATCGGGTCAACGCCTGGTTCGTCTCGGTCGATCCCGAGCGCGACACGCCGGCGGCGATGAAGGATTACCTGTCGAGCTTCGATCCGCACCTCAAGGGCCTCACCGGCGATCCCGATGCGGTGGCGAAAGTCATTTCCGCCTACCGGGTCTACGCCAAGAAAGTGCCGTTGAAGGATGGCGACTACACCATGGATCACACCGCGCTGATCTATCTGATGGACCGCGATGGAAATTTCGTCTCGCCGTTCAACCTCAAGCGCAAGCCCGAGGAGGCCGCGGCGGATCTGAAACGCTTCCTCTAGGTCCGCGCCATCCAACCGGCCCTCGCATTGTCGGCCGGATGGTCTATAAGGCCGTTTGATCCCTGAAAACCGCCGTAATGCCGCAGATTGCCCCATTGTCCGCTATCAGAGCACTTGCCCGCAACCGTATCCTGTTAGCGCTGTCGATGGCGGCCATGCTGGCTGCCGGGCTGTCGGGTCGCCTTGCGCATGCGCAGACCCCGCCGAAATCCGTTGTGGAAGCCGGACCCCAGGCGGTCCCCGGGTTCTGGGATCCGCGGCGCCGCCCGGACCGGCCGGACCTGTCGCGCCTCACAGTGATCCGGTTTCTCACCGAGACCGATTACCCTCCGTTCAACTTTGCCGGGCCCGACGGCAATCCGGCCGGGTTCAACGTCGACCTCGCACGGCTGTTGTGCGAGGAGATCAAGGTCAGTTGCACCATCCAGATGCGCCGCTTCGAGACCCTGATCGATGCCATCGCCAGCAACCGCGGCGACGCCATCATCGCCTCGATGGCAGTGACTCCGCAGACCCGGGCGCGGCTGGATTTTACCGATCCCTATTATCGCGCGCCGGCGCGCTTCGTGGCGCGGCGCGAGGCGGTGATGCCGGAAGTGCGGCCGGAATATCTCGAAGGCAAGAAAGTTGGCGCCATCGCCGGCTCGTCGCACGAGGCCTATCTCAAGGCCATGTTCACCGATGCCGAATTGCACGCCTATCCCAACGACGACGCGTTGCGTGCCGCCTTGCGCCGCGGCGAGGTCGACTTCATCTTCGGCGACGCGATTTCGCTGGCGTTCTGGATCAACGGCACCGATTCCGGGGATTGCTGCGCCTTCAGCGGCGGGCCGTTCGTCGAGAGCCGCTATTTCGGCGAAGGCATCGGCATCGCCGTGCGCAAGGGCAACGACCTGTTGCGCCAATCGTTGAACTGGGCACTGTTCCGGCTTTGGGAAAAAGGCCGCTACACCGACCTGTGGCTGCGCTATTTCTCGGTCAGCCCGTTCTGAAATCTGCTGTGATTGCTTTCGCGGCCTGGAGGCCCTGATGTCCACCATCGAAACTGCATTGAACCCGAGCGATCTGCGTGCGCTCGCCGAACAATCCAATGCCTGGCCGTTCGAGCAGGCGAAGCAGATCGTGACGCGGCTGAAGAAAAAGCCGAAGGACGAGGTGCTGTTCGAAACCGGCTACGGGCCGTCGGGGCTGCCGCATATCGGCACCTTCGGCGAGGTCGCGCGCACCACTATGGTGCGCCATGCCTTCCGCGTACTCACCGAGGACAAGATCAAGACGAAGCTGCTGGCGTTTTCCGACGACATGGACGGGCTGCGCAAGGTGCCGGACAACGTGCCGAACAAGGACCTTTTGGCGCAGCATCTCGGCAAGCCGCTGACCCGTGTCCCGGATCCGTTCGGCACCCATCCGAGCTTCGGCCAGCACAACAATGCGCGGCTGCGCGCCTTTCTCGACACCTTCGGCTTCGATTACGAATTCGCCAGCTCGACGGACTACTACACATCGGGAAAATTCGACGCGACCTTGCTGCTGATGCTGGAACGCTTCGATGCGGTGATGGCGATCATGCTGCCGTCGCTGCGTGAGGAGCGCGCGGCGAGCTATTCGCCCTTCCTGCCGATCTGTCCGCGCACCGGCGTGGTACTGCAGGTGCCGATCGTGGCTCACGACGTCAAGGCCGGTACGGTGTCCTATGACGATCCTGAGACCAGGGAGCGGGTCACGCTGCCGGTCACCGGCGGGCATTGCAAGCTGCAGTGGAAGCCGGACTGGGCGATGCGCTGGACTGCGCTTGGGGTCGATTACGAAATGGCCGGCAAGGACCTCATCGACTCGGTCAAGCTGTCCGGCAAGATCTGCGCGGCGCTCGGTGGCACCCCGCCCGAGGGTTTCAATTACGAACTGTTCCTCGACGACAAGGGCCAGAAGATTTCCAAGTCGAAGGGCAACGGCCTCACCATCGACGAATGGCTGCGCTACGCATCGCCGGAATCGCTGTCGCTGTTCATGTATCGTGAGCCGAAGGCGGCGAAGCGGCTGTACTTCGACGTGATCCCGCGCAATGTCGACGACTATCAGCAGTTTCTCGAAGGCTTTCCGCGCCAGGATCCCAAGCAGCAGCTCGCCAATCCGGTCTGGCACATCCACGCCGGCCATCCGCCGGCCGCCGACATGCCGGTCACCTTCCAGATGCTGCTGACGCTGGTGTCGTCGTCGAACGCCGAGAACGCCGAAACCCTGTGGGGTTTCATCGGGCGCTATCGCCTCGGCGTCACGCCGCAGACCCACCCGAAGCTCGACGCCATGGTGGGCTACGCCATCAATTACTACCGCGACTTCGTCGCGCCGGCCAAAAAATTCCGCGAGCCGACCGACGGCGAACGCGCCGCGCTGCAGGACCTGCGCGATGCGCTGTCGCAATTGGCGGCGGATTCCTCCGCCGAGGATATCCAGAACGTGGTCTACGAAATCGGCCGCCGCGAGCCGTTCCTCGATTCCGTCAAGAAAGGCAAAGACGGCCGGCCGGGCGTCTCGCTGGACTGGTTCAACATGCTGTACCAGGTGCTGCTCGGCCAGGAAAAAGGCCCGCGCTTCGGCTCGTTCGTCGCGGTCTATGGCGTCGCCAACGCGGTGACGATGATCGACGGCGCGCTGGCGCGTAGCGCGTAGAAGGTCGTCGTGCTCAGCTCGACTGCAGCACGTAGCGGCGATTGTCCTTCTGCGCTGGCCGGGCGTTCATCGGGTACAGCTTGGCGAAGCTTGCAACATCGGCCTCCGCGACCTGCACCGGGTCGGTCAGCAGCAGCCATTCGACGATCTCGGCGCAGGGCGGCGTGGTCAGCGAGCCCGGGTAGCGATAGTAGCCGCGCCGCGCCGGCAGCAGGCCGTTCGGGTTGATGGTGGCGTCGGCCTTGACTGCCGGGCCTTCCGTCGCCGGCATTGAGGCGATGATCTTGCGGAAGGTGGGGTTCGCCCGTCCGGTTGCCAGCAGGACGCCGACGACGGCCAGCGCGCCGGAGTCGGCGCGGTGAACGAAATGCGCCTCCATCGGAAAGTTCTTGCCGCCGATCAGGTGCTCGCTCGGCCGATGAAAATGCACCTGCAGTAGTTTGTAAGTGGTGTCGCCAAGCTTCAGCGTACTGCCCTCGGCGAAATTGATCTGGATGGTGTGACCGTTGTTGACGATGGTGTCGGGGCTCTTACCCCATTTGAGGCCCAGCGCCGGCAGACGCGACTTGACCGTCGGCCCGATGTCGATCGGCGATTGCTGGGTACCGATGCTGCAGGTCTTGCTGGCCTGGTCGAGGTCGCCCCATTTGGCGGGACCCGCGCTGCCCTCATAGCTCCAGTGCGCGCCCTCGGCGGCAAAACCTGCGGGTGCGCAAACCGGGCAGAGGGCAAGGCCGGCAAGGGCCTTCAGGACATGGCGGCGATTCATGATCGGGTTCCGTTTCGGAGGGCGGGAGTTCCGGATAGCTGATTCGTGGCAAATGCAGGTCGGTTGAATCAGGTATGCACTGCTTATTGGCTCACCCACACGATGCGCGCGATCCATTCGACATCGGCGGCATTGAGGGTGCGGTCGGCATGGATCGGATTGAGCGATTGCAGCTCCAGGGTTTTTGCAGTGCGGCGCTTCAACTCCTTGACCATCACCTCGCCGTCCCGCGTTTTCACCACCACGCGGTCGCCGCGGCGGATCGGCGTACCCGGCGACACCACGACCACGTCGCCATCGCGGTAGGCCGGCTTCATCGAGTCGCCGGAGATTTCCAGCGCATAGGCATGGTCGTCGTTGACCGACGGCAGCCCGACCTCGTCCCAGCCTTTGCCTACTGGAAAGCCGCCGTCATCGAAATAGCCGCCGGACCCTGCCTGGGCGAGGCCCAGCAGCGGCACCGATTGCGCCGCGCGCGCGGCGGTGCCGTCGATCAATCGAACGAAGGTCTCGAGGTCGACGCCGGCAGCCGCGAGCGCCTTGGAGATCGATTCGGTGGACGGCCATCGTTCACGGCCATCCCCGGTAACGCGCTTGGATTTGTTGAAGGTGGTGGGGTCAAGCCCTGACCTCCTGGCAAGGCCGGAAGGCGACAGCCCGGCGCGCTCGGCGAGGCGATCCAGGGCGGTCCAGATTTGGTCGTGGGTCAGCATAGGGTTGCGCCAGTTTGGTCGGATCCGTCAAGGATCAACCAGTGGTAGCACGGACTAGGAATTATTACCTCATTGCACGCGATGCTGCAATCCGCCGGGAGGGCCGAAATGCTGCTCTTGAAGTGCGGCGACGCCGTCGATACGGTCGATCGCAGACTCGGAATGTCCGGGAAGTCCCGAGGAATTCTCTTGAATTTCCGGGAAACGCAACAACAAGCAGGAAACCCGGGCGGGTGCGTACGATCTACAAAATCTGTCCCGCTTCGGCCTGGCGCGAAGCCGAGCGGCAGGGAATTTACCGGGGCAGTGCCGACGATCTCCGTGACGGGTTTATTCATTTCTCCAGCGCCGGACAGGTCGCGGAGACCGCACGAAAGCATTTTTCCGGACAGGCCGGCCTGTTTCTGATTGCGGTCGATGCAGATGCGCTGGGCGATACGCTGCGCTGGGAGCCGTCGCGCGGAGGTGAGTTGTTTCCACACCTTTACGGCGAACTCGATCTCGGCGCGGTCACCGCCATCATGGACATGCGCGCCCGCTCCGATGGGACTCATGACATTCCGGAGTTGAAGCCGTGATCCGCGCCTTCGACGCCTTTTCGCTGCCGCTGCTGCGCTGGCTTGATCCGGAGGACGCCCACCGCCTGGCGATCCAGGGGTTGCGGCTGCTGCCGCCGATGCGGCCGCGCGCCGACGATCCGAAGCTCGCCGTGCGTGCTTTCGGCCTGAACTTTCCAAATCCGATCGGCATGGCCGCCGGCTTCGATAAGAACGGCGAAGTCCCCGATGCGGTGCTGCGGCTGGGTTTCGGCTTTGTCGAGACCGGGACGGTGACGCCGCGACCGCAGGCCGGGAATCCGCGCCCGCGCCTGTTCCGGCTCGAACGCGACGAAGCGATCATCAATCGGCTCGGCTTCAACAATGACGGCGCCGAGCGGGTGTTGCGACGGCTCGCGTCGCGCGCCCATCACGGCGGCATCGTCGGCGTCAATGTCGGCGCCAACCGCGATTCGGCGGACCGTGTCGCCGACTATGTGCGGCTGATCGAGACTTTTGCGCCGGTGGCGAGCTATTTCACCGTCAACGTCTCGTCGCCCAATACGCCGGGGCTGCGCAATCTGCAGCAGGCTGCGGCGCTGGATGATCTGTTGGCCAAGGTGATCGATGTCCGCGAGCGGGTCCGGCAGAACGCCGGCGACACCCCGGTACTGCTGAAGATCGCGCCCGACCTCAGCCTCGCTGATCTTGACGACGTCGTTCACATCGCGCGCTCGCGACGGGTCGACGGCATGATCGTCGCCAATACCACGCTGTCGCGGTTTCCGACGCTGCGCGAGAAAGAGCGCGCCAAGGAGCAGGGTGGCCTGTCCGGGCGGCCGCTGTTCCGGTTGTCGACTCGGATGGTGGCGGAGACCTATGTGCGCACCGAGGGTGCATTTCCGCTGATCGGCGCCGGCGGCGTCGATTCCGGCGGCGCCGCTCTGACCAAGATCCGCGCCGGCGCCAGCCTGATCCAGCTCTATTCATCGCTGGTTTATAAGGGGCTCGGCCTCGTCGACAGTATCAAGAGCGATCTGTCCTCGACCCTGCTGCGTACCGGCCGCGACTCACTGGCCGAAATCGTCGGCGCCGACGCCGCCACCATTACGGCGGAAGACTGGCCGGTTTAGGATCGGCCGGAACTGACGGGAATGACGCCTGCAGCAGGGGGGCATAGCGCAGCGCCTGCAGGCCGCCGCGCGCGGCGTAGAACACCAGCAGTGCGCCCCAAAGTCCGGTATTGCCGAAGGATCTCAGCGCCAGCCACGCTGTGAAGAACATTGCCAGCGAAACAATCATCAGGTTGCGCATGTCGCGGGCCCAGGTCGCGCCGATGAAGACGCCGTCAAAGGCGAAGGCGAAGACGGCGAGCACCGGCGAGGCGATAACAAAGCCCAGATACTGACGCGCTCCGCGTCGAACATCCTCGCTCGCGGTCATGACATCGATCAGCGCAGGGCCGAGCAGCGCGAAGACCGCCGTGACCGCGAGCGCAAACCCGAAACCCCAGACCAGCACGAGCCAGGTGGCGCTCGAGAAGCCGATCCGGTCGCGCGCGCCGAAGGCGCGGCCGCAGAGCTGTTCCGCCGCGTTGGCAAGGCCATCGAGAAAGAACGCGCTGATCAGCAGAAAGTTGTTGAGCACGGCATTGGCGGCCAGCGTCACATCACCGGCCCGCGCCCCCTGCGCGGTGAAGAACAGGAACGCTATGATCAGCGCGCCGGTGCGGATCATGATGTCACGGTTGACGGCCAGCATGCGTATCAGCTTGGCGCGGTCGAATAGCGCCGCGCGCGGTACCGTTGGTCCGTCGCTTGCCAGACGCCGCGCGATCAGGATGCCGATCGCGAGCCCAATGGCTTCCGCGATCACGGCGGCGATCGCCGCCCCCGCAATGCCGGCATCCAGCCAGAGCACCAGCATCAGCGTTGCCAGCATATTGACGGCGTTGATGGCGATCTGCACGCCAAGCGCCAGCGTTGCACGCGCCTGCCCGATCAACCAGCCGAGCACGACATAGTTGGCCAGAGCCAACGGTGCCGACCATATCCGGATGCTGAAATAAACTTTCGCGGCGCGGCTGACGCCTTCGCTGCCGCCCATGGCGCCAAACAGCGCCGCGGAAAGCGGGATTTGCAGCGCGATCAGCGCCCCACCAATCAGGGCGGCGACAATGAAGCCGCGCGCCAGTGACGCGCCCAGCTCCTCCGTCTCGCCGGCACCGAGCGCCTGCGCGGTGAACGCGAGCGTGCTCATGCGCAGAAAACCGAACAGCCAGAACAGGCAATCGAAGATCACCGAGGCCATCGCGACGCCGCCGAGCAGCGTCGCATCGCTGAGCCGCCCGATTGCGATGGTCGACACGATACCGATCAACGGCGTGGTCAGGTTCGCGACCATTGCCGGCCCGGCAATGGCAAAGACCTGCGCGGTCGTCACCCTGGCTTGAGAACTCACGAAACGCGCGAAACGGCTATCGGCCGCGCGGCGCGCTGAAGATCCGTGACAGCACGAAGATCGGGATCACGATGACGGCGCCGAGCAGGAAGTAGCGCCACAGCCCGTTGATCGCATCGAAGCCAAGGTCCCAGAGTCGCTGGAACAAGAGCCGGATGCTGTTGACGATATTCCAGGGATCAAAGCCGATCGCCGCGAGCACGACGCCGACCAGGATTGACAGCAGGATCAGGCGGAACGCCACCGCCAGCGGCGAACCGCCGAGGAAGCGCGACAGGCCGTCGTTGGTCGCCGGCAATTCCCTGGTATCGTTCGGCATCGTCATCTCCCGGGAGCGGATAATCCCCGCCATCATAGTCGGTCCCCCGGACATGGGGAACCCGCCTGCCTGCGTCAATGGCTGGAAGCGGCTGCCAACGGAATTGCGGCTTCGGCCTTCAGCATCCGCTCCAGCGTCTCCAGCCGGTCGGCCTCGCGCGGTGGCTTGTCCCAGCGCAGCCGGTTGATGCGCGGAAACCGCATGGCGACGCCGGATTTATGCCGCGGCGAGCGTTGCAGGCCTTCGAAGGCGACTTCCAACACTAGCCCCTGGTCCGGTTCATGAACGACATGGCGCACCGGGCCGAATTTCTCGGTGGTGTTGCGGCGGACGAAGCGGTCGATCTGCAGCAGTTCCTCGTCGGTGAAGCCGAAATAGGCCTTGCCGACCGGCACCAGCTGGTCGCCACCATCGTCGTCCGACGTCCAGACGCCGAAAGTATAGTCGGAATAGAACGACGAGCGCTTGCCATGGCCGCGCTGCGCGTACATCAGCACCGCATCGATGAGGTGCGGGTCACGCTTCCATTTCCACCATTGGCCCTTGGGGCGCCCGGGCAGATACGGCGCGTCGCGGCGCTTCAGCATGACGCCCTCGACGGCTTCGGCGTCGTCGCCCGCGCCCGCCCCGGCCGGATCGGCGCGCGCCGCAGTCAGCGCGGCCCAGCTGTCGAATGCGACGGTCGGAGAGAGGTCGATGCGGGGATCGTCGAGCTTTGCGATGAACGCGGCGAGCCGTGACCGGCGTTCCTCGAACGGCAGCGTGCGTAGATCGGTCTCGCCGTCGCCGAGCAGGTCGTAGGCACGCAGATGGATCGGAAATTCCCTGATCAACTTCGGCGTCACGCTCTTGCGGTTCAAGCGTTGCTGCAGGACGTTGAACGACTGCACCCGGCCGTCGCGGAGCACCAGCAGCTCGCCGTCGATGGCGCCTGGAAGCCGCAGTGATGGCACCAGATCGGGAAAGCTTCCGGTGATGTCCTCGCCGGTGCGTGAATAAAGCCGTGCCACCACGTGGTCATCGGCATCGCGGCCGCTGACGGCCTGGACGCGAATCCCGTCCCACTTCCATTCGGCGACGTAGTCGCCGGCATCGAGGTTTGCGAAGTCGGTGTCCTCGATGGCATGCGCCAGCATCACCGGGCGAAACGGCGCTGGATCGAGATTGACCGGCTTGTCGGCTCGCCCCTCCAGCCACGCGAACAGCTCGTGATAAGGAGGTGCAAGTCCCGGCCACATCAATTCGACATCGTGCGGATCCTTGTCGCCAAGCGCCGCGGCGGCAGTCTTGGCCAGCCGGGCCGACACCCCGATCCGCAGCGCGCCGGTGACGAGTTTCAGGAGCGCCCAGCGCCCGGTCTCGTCGAGTTCATCGAGCCAGCGCGCGAGCTGCTTCGGCAGTTCGAGCTTGCCGAGGGTGTGAAGCGTGGTCACGACTTCGGTCAGGGTCGGCGGCGGCGGATTGTTATGGTCGCCCGCGATATCCTGCTTCGGCCACATCAGCGCGACGGTTTCCGAGAGGTCGCCGACATAGTCGTATGACAGCTCGAACAGCACCGGATCGGTCCGGGACGCGATCAGGTCGCGTATCAGCCCGGCCTTGGCGTATTTGAACGACAACGCTCCGGTTAGCGCCGCCAGCGCGTAGCCGCGATCGGGGTCCTCGACCTCGCGAAAATAGCTCGTGATCAACCGCAGCTTGTTGTTGCGGCCAGGTTCATAGGCAAGGCGGTCGAGCAGTTCGGCGAAGCGGTTCATGCGTCCGCTTCCTCGCCGGCCGGCAGGGTCTCGCTTTCGTCTTCGTCGCCATAGCCGACCAGCGCCAACGGCCGCGCGATCAGGCCCTTGGTCGTGCACCAATGCACCAGCGCGTCCTCCTGGCCGTGGGTGACCCAGACTTCTCCGGCACCCGTCGCGCCGATGGTGGAGGTCAGACCATCCCAGTCTGCATGATCCGAGATCACCAGCGGCAGCTCGACGCCGCGCTGTCGCGCCCGTGCGCGGACCCGCATCCATCCCGAGGCAAAGGCGGTGACCGGGTCCGGGAAACGCCGCGTCCAGATGTCGGAGGTGGCGGACGGTGGTGCCAGTGTGATGGTGCCTGCCAGATCAGCCTTTTTCACGCCTTTGACCGGACGCAACTCCCCGAGCGCGATACCGCGGCTCTCATAGTATCGGGTAATCTTGTCCATCGCGCCGTGCAGATAAATCGGCGCGTCGTAACCGGCTTCGCGGAGCAGCGCGATCACGCGCTGCGCCTTGCCGAGCGAGTAGGCGCCGACCAGATGGGCGCGCTCCGGAAACAGCTTTACCGAATCGAGCAGCTTATTCACCTCGGCCGCGGCGTCGCCATGGCGGAACACCGGCAGCCCGAAGGTGGCTTCGGTGATGAAGACATCGCACGGCACCACCTCGAACGGCGCGCAGGTTGGATCGGGCGCATCCTTGTAGTCGCCCGATGCAACGATACATGTGCCGCCGCACGACACCGCAATCTGCGCCGAACCCAGCACATGGCCGGCCGGATGGAATTTGACTTTGACATCACCGAGCCGGATCTCTCCACCATAGGCGATGGCCTGCGTGCTGCGGGCGAAATTGTCGCCGTAGCGCAGCCGCATCATGTCGAGCGTCTCCTGAGTGGCCAGTACCGCGCCGTGCCCGGGACGGGCATGATCGGAATGGCCATGGGTGATGACGGCGCGTTCCACCGGCCTGACCGGATCGATATGAAAGCCGCCGGGCTTGCAGCACAGGCCGGCGGCAACGGGCAGCAGGATTTCTTGTGGGCGCATCTGGGTTATATAGGCCGAAACGATCATCGTTCGAGTCTCGTCAAACCCTCACCCCGCCAACGGTTCCACCATGCCGATCCGCGTGTTTATGTCATCAGGCGATATGATCGCCGACCGCCGCTTCGACTTCGCGCGCGATCTGCAACTGCGCGGCGACCTTTCGGCTGCCGCCGATCTCCTGGTGCAGGCGACGGAATTGGCGCCGAGCTTTGCGTCGGCCTGGTTTGCGCTGGCAGACCTCCGTGAACAGCTCGGTGACCGCGCCGGCGCCATCATGGCGTTCCGCAACGCGCAAGGTTCGGATCCGGACGATCGCAACGGCGCCGGCCTGCGACTCATGCGGCTTGCGGCCGCCGAGCTTGCCGCGATGCCGCCGAGCTACCTCCGCACCCTGTTCGACCAGTATGCGCCAAAATTCGAGGCCTCGCTGACCGGCGATCTCGGCTATCGCGGACCCGCATTGCTGTTCAAGGCCGTGCTGGCCGCCAGCGCCGCCGTCGGCATGCCGGCGTTTTTCCGTCGCGCCATCGATCTCGGCTGCGGCACCGGGCTCACCGCCCGCGCGTTCGCCACGCAGACCGACGAGATCATCGGCATCGACATCTCGCCGAAGATGATCGAACTGGCCGACGCCACCGGACTCTACACCGCCCTCGAGGTGGCCGAGATCGTGGACGGGCTGCGCAGCAAGCCGGATGCCAGCGCCGACCTGGTGCTCGCCGCCGACGTGATGGTCTATGTGCACGACGTGATGCCCGTGCTGCGCGAAGCGGCGCGCGTGTTGAAACCGGGAGGATTGCTGGCCTTCACCGCGGAAACTCACTCGGGCGAGGACGTCGTCTTGGGGGCGGGCCTGCGCTACGCGCACGGCGCTGCACATGTGCGGTCCGCCGTTGAAGCCGCGGGGTTCGAGCTGCGGCACTTCGAAAACGCTTCGGCCCGGAATGAAAGTCACGCCCCGGCCCCTGGACTCGTTGTGGTCGCGGCCAAGGCCTGGCAACCTTAACCGATTGCCCAGGGTCTCGACCAGGCGATCGGGAAAGCTTACCTCTTGGTGTGTGGCGTCCCCCGATCCCGATCCGCAGCGCGACCTGCTGCCAGAGATGTTTTCCCGCTGGTTCGCGGCGCGCGGGTGGGTGCCGCGCGCGCATCAATTGGCGCTGCTGGAAAAGGCGCGCGACGCGTGCTCGACGCTGCTGATCGCGCCGACCGGCGCCGGCAAGACGCTGGCCGGATTTCTACCGACCTTGGTGGAACTCAGCGGAGTATCTCCTTCCAACCTCGCCCCGCTTGCGGGGAGAGGTCGGATTTCTCACGCAGTGAGAAATCCGGGCGAGCGGGTTGCTGAGTCCATCATAGCCGAGACGCTCCCTCACCCGTCACGGTCTGCTGCGCAGGCCGCGCCACCCTCTCCCCGCGCGCGGGGCGAGGGAACAAGCAGCCGCGGCTTGCACACGCTCTACATCTCGCCGCTAAAAGCACTTGCTGTCGACATCGCGCGCAACCTGGAGCGGCCGGTTGCCGAGATGGCCTTGCCGATCAGGATCGAGACCCGCACCGGCGATACCCCGGTGTCGCGTCGGCAGCGGCAGCGGCGCTATCCGCCCGACATCCTGCTCACCACGCCCGAGCAACTGGCGCTGCTATTGTCATCGGACGACGCGCCCTTCCTGTTTGGCTCGCTCAAGCGCATCGTGCTTGACGAGTTGCATGCGCTGGTCACCTCCAAGCGCGGCGATCTGCTGTCGCTGGGTCTGGCGCGACTCTGGCAGCTTGCGCCGCAGATGCGTGCGATAGGACTGTCGGCAACCGTGGCGGAGCCGCAGTCGCTGGCGCAGTTTCTGGTGCCGCAACAGAGGGGTGTTGCTGCAGCGGCTGATATCGTCGTAGCCGGCGGCGCCGCGGCGCCGATCGTCGAGATGCTCGACACCAAAGAGCGGCTGCCGTGGGCCGGCCATTCGGCGCGCCATGCGCTCGGCGAGATCTACGATCTGATCAAGCGCAACAACACCACGTTGATGTTCGTCAACACCCGCAGCCAGGCCGAGATGCTGTTCCAGGACCTGTGGCGCATGAACGACGACGGCCTCGCCATCGCGTTGCATCACGGCTCGCTCGACGTCGCGCAGCGCCGCAAGGTCGAGGACGCCATGGCCGCGGGCCGGCTCAAGGGCGTGGTCTGCACCTCGTCGCTCGATCTCGGCGTCGACTGGGGCGACGTCGACCTGGTCATCAACATCGGCGCGCCGAAGGGCGCCTCGCGGCTGATGCAGCGCATCGGCCGTGCCAACCATCGCATCGACGAAGCTTCGCGCGCCGTGCTGGTGCCGGCCAACCGGTTCGAGGTGCTGGAATGCCGCGTCGCCATCGACGCGGTGGCCGAGAATGCCCAGGACACGCCGCCGCTGCGCATCGGCGCGCTCGACGTGCTGGCCCAGCACGTGCTTGGCCGCGCCTGTGGCGAGCCGTTTCTCGCCGACGAACTCTATGATGAGGTGCGGACGGCCGCGCCCTATGCCGCCCTGGCGCGGACGGATTTCGACGATGTGATCGATTTCGTCGCCACCGGCGGTTACGCGCTGAAGACCTACGAACGTTTCGCGCGCATCAAGCAGGACAAGAACGGCCGCTGGCGCGTCGCCAATCCGCGGGTCCGGCAAAGCTATCGCCTCAACATCGGCACCATCGTCGAGGAGGCCATGCTCAAGGTCCGCCTGGTGCGCGCCCGCGGCGGCGGCACCGGCTCGACCGGCGCGCTCGGCCGCGGCGGTCGCATGCTCGGCCAGATCGAGGAGGATTTCATCGAGGGGCTGGTGCTCGGTGATACCTTCGTGTTCGGCGGTGAGGTGGTGCGCTACGAGGCGTTGGTCGAAGACCAGGTCTACGTTTCCCGCGCCCACGCAGCCGACCCCAAGGTGCCGTCCTACATGGGCGGCAAGTTTCCCCTCTCGACCTATCTCGCCGAGCGCGTCCGCAAGCTGCTCGATGATACCAGGGCCTGGAAGGCCCTGCCGGATCAGGTCCGCGACTGGCTGTCGCTGCAGGCCGAGGTGTCGCGGGTGCCAGGCGCACGCGAATTGATGGTGGAAACCTTTCCGCGCGCCGACAAGCACTATCTGGTCTGCTATCCGTTCGAGGGCCGGCTCGCGCACCAGACCCTCGGCATGCTGCTGACGCGGCGCATGGAGCGTGCCCGGGTGCGACCGCTCGGCTTCGTCGCCAATGAATACGCGCTGGCGGTGTGGGGACTCGGCGACATGTCGGCGATGATCCGCCACGGCAAGCTCGATCTCGCGGCATTGTTCGATCCGGACATGCTCGGCGATGATCTCGAGGCCTGGCTCGCCGAATCCGCGCTGATGAAGCGCACCTTCCGAAGTTGCGCGATCATCTCAGGGCTGATTGCGCGGCGCTTCACCGGCGAGGAAAAGACCCGCCGCCAGGTGCTGTTCTCCACCGATCTGGTCTACGACGTCCTGCGCAAGCACCAGCCGGACCACGTCCTGCTGCGCGCCGCGCGCGCCGACGCCGCCACCGGCCTGCTCGATCTCCGGCGGTTGGGTGATATGCTGGCGCGAATCACCGGCCGGATCGTCCACGGGGAACTCGACAAGGTTTCGCCGCTGGCGGTGCCGGTGATGCTGGAAATCGGTCGCGAAGCGGTATACGGCGAAGCCTCGGACGAATTGCTCGCGGAAGCCGCCGACGATCTGGTGCGCGAGGCGATGTCCTGACTCACTCCCCGCAAGGGGGAGGGAACGCGCCGTACACGCGGCGATGACGATTGTTGCGAAAGAACGGGATGCAGGCGGAATTGAGTTCAACACAAACGGCCTCAGAAGGCACCGTCACCATCGCCGGCGTCACCATGGTTGCCGATCTGAGCGGCGCCCTGTTCTGGGCAGACGAGCGTCTGCTGGTCGTCTCCGATCTGCATCTGGAAAAAGGCTCCAGCTTCGCCCGGCGCGGCGTGCTGCTGCCGCCCTACGACACCGCGGCGACGCTGAGCCGGCTTGCCGCCGTGATCATGCGCCACGACCCGCGCACCGTGATCGCGCTCGGCGACAGTTTTCACGACTGCGACGCCCATGAGCGTCTGTCCAAGCCGGACCGCGATGCAGTGACGGCGCTGCAGGCCCGGCGCGACTGGATCTGGATCGCGGGCAATCACGATCCGGCGCTGCCCGATGATCTTGGCGGCGCGGTGGCCAGCGAAGTCGCCATCGGCGGCATCGTGTTTCGCCACGAGCCGACGGGTGCTGCCGGCGAAATCGCCGGACATCTGCATCCCAAGGCGCGGGTGTCCACCCGCGGCCGTTCGGTGGAGCGGCGCTGCTTTGCCGCCGACGGCGAGCGTCTGGTGATGCCGTCGTTCGGCGCCTACACCGGCGGACTCAGCATCCGCGATACAGCGTTTGAAAAGATATTCCAGACTCTCGGCTTCATGGCGCACGTGCTCGGCGACCGACGGCTGCACACCATCGCTGCGGTGCGCTGCAGGTAAATCCGGCTACGCCGCCTTCGCCTGCACCGTATCGCAGAACTCGGCAAGCCGATCGGCGAGCCGCAGCGTTGCCGGGCTGGCGTTGGGTGCCGTCATCAACGCCACTTCTGTCTTGTCGATCGGCGCAAAGCCGTCTTTCGCGGTCAGCCTGCGATGATCCGATTGAATCGCCATCTCGGACAGAATGCTGAGGCCAAGGCCCGCGGCCACCGCGGCCTGGATGCCGGCGAGACCTGAGCTGGTATAGGCCATGTGCCAGGACCGGCCGGCGCTTTCGAGCGCATGGATGGCGCGGGCGCGGTACAGGCAGCCGGTCGGAAAGCCGATCAACGGCACCGACCCTTGTGTGGCGTGGGCAGGGTGCGCCTTGCTGGTGACCCAGTGCACGCGCTCCGGCCAGGTCGCGATGGCGCCCTTTTCGCCGGCGGGGCGTTTCAGCAGCGCAAGATCAAGCTCGCCGCGTTCGAGGTCGCGCCGCAGGAACGTGCTCTGGTCGGCTCGCACGTCGAGCCGCAGGCCCGGCCGCGCGCGGGAAAACGTCGCCAGCAATTCGGTCAGCCGGTAGGCGGCGAAATCCTCGGGGATGCCGAGCCTGACCGCGCCCTCATTGCCGGGCCGGGCCAGCACGTCGCGGGCCTCTTCCGCCAGCGCCAGCAGGCGCCGCGCATAGGACAACAGCCGCTCGCCGGCTTCGGTCGGCGTCACATCCTTGCCGCTGCGGATCAGGAGCGGCTGGCCGACATCGTCTTCCAGCCGCTTGATCTGCTGGCTGACGGTGGACTGGGTGCGGTGGACCCGTTCGCCGGCCCGGGTAAAGCCGCCTGCGTCAATTACTGATACGAAACTGCGCAGAAGTTCGAGGTCCAGCATCGGTGCATCATTTATATTTCCACTGCATATCAGTCTAACATTTAATTTCCAAATGGCAAGACCGCCGCCTACATCGGAGGGCAAAGGAGCCACCCGATGTCCCTAGCGCCCTCGATTCCCCTGCCACGTGCCGGCTTCAACCCGCTGCCGCTCTACATCGGGCTGTTCTGCTTGCTGTGGAGCTTCGCCTTCGTCGCCGGCAAGATCGGCGTCACCGACTGTCCGCCGCTGCTCCTGCTGACCGCGCGGTTTTCGCTGGCCGGCATCCTGATTCTCGGCATCTCCGCCATGCGCGGCGAGGCGCTGTCGCTGTCGTGGCGCGACACCGCCGCGTTCGCGCTGATCGGCATTGCCAACAACGCCCTGTATCTCGGTCTCGGTTACACCGGTCTGCAGACCGTATCGGCCGGGCTCGGCGGCCTGATCGTCAGCGCCAATCCGATTTTCACCGCGGCGCTGGCGGCGTTGTTGCTCGGCGAGGCGCTGACCTGGCGCAAGATCGCGGGCCTGCTGCTCGGCATCACCGGCGTCGGCTTCATCGTCTGGCATCGCATGTCGGTCGGCACCGACAGCCTGCACGGCATCCTGTTCACGCTGGCCTCGCTGGCGTCGATCGTGCTCGGCACCATGATGTTCAAGCTGCTGGCGCCGAAGGGCAGCCTGTGGGTCGGCAACGGCGTGCAGAACCTGTCGGCGGGAATCGTGCTGCTGCCGGTCGCCTTCACGCTGTCCGATGTCGGCGACATCGTGCCGAGCGCAAGGTTGCTGGGCGCGTTCGCCTTCCTGGTGCTCGGCGGATCGATCCTGGCTTATCTGTTGTGGTTTCATCTCCTGAAAGTGTGTGGCGCGACCGCCGCCAGTGCCTATCATTTTCTGATGCCGCCGCTCGGCATGCTGTTCGCCTTCCTGGTGCTCGGCGAGCATGTGGAGTTCAAGGATCTGATCGGGATCGTGCCGGTCGCGCTCGGCATCTATCTGGTGACGCGTCCGGCGGCGGTCGTGCGGCCACCGTTTGCGGGAGTTCAATCATGAGCCTTTCCATCACCCTGATCGGCGGTCCGACGGCGCTGATCGAAGTCGACGGCTTCCGCCTCCTGACCGATCCGACGTTCGACGGGCCCGGCAGCTATCAACTGCCGCACGTCAAACTCGAGAAATTATCGAGCCCGGCGCTCAGCGCCGACGCGCTCGGCGCGGTCGATGCCGTACTGCTTAGCCATGACCAGCATTCGGACAACCTCGACAATTCCGGACGCGAATTCCTCACGCGCGCGGGCCGCGTGCTGACCACGATCGCCGGTGCGCAGCGGCTCGGTCATCACGCCGAGGGCCTCGCGGCGTGGGACAGCACCGAACTGACCGGCAAGGACGGCCGCTCGATGACCATCACCGCGACGCCGGCGCGGCACGGCCCCGCGGGAATCGAGCCGTTGTCCGGCGACGTCATCGGCTTCGTGGTGTCGTCGAAGAACAGCCAGCCGATCTACATCACCGGTGACACCGTCTGGTATGACGGCGTGGCCGAGGTGGCCCGCCGCTTCCAGGCGGGCGTGGTGTTGCCGTTCGCCGGCGCGGCGCAAACCCGCGGTCCGTTTCATCTCACCATGGACACCAACGACACCATCGAGACCGCGCGCGCGTTTCCCGACGCCGTCATCGTTCCGTTACACACCGACGGCTGGGCACACTTCCGGCAGAGCGGCGGCGATCTGCGATCGTCGTTCGACACGCTCGGTTTCGGGTCGCGCCTGAAAATGCTCGTGCCCGGCGTCCGGACCGCGATCGAACCGCCTCACAGTCATTGACGGTATCCACGTCGATCTGCTTGCCGACAGCCACGGCCTCGGGCAACGTCGTGTTTCGGAACCGAGGACCGGTCCGCATCGTTGTTCGCGGCTGGGGGTGGCATGAAGCAGCACGGTCAGAAACGTCGGAAACACCCCAAACCTGCCCACGCCAAACCGGCGGCACAAAAAAATCACCATGACGAGCCGTTCAGCGCGCGTCGCTTTCTCAAGACGCTCGGTCCCGGCCTGATCACCGGTGCTTCCGACGACGATCCATCGGGAATCGGCACCTACAGCCAGGCCGGCGCCCAACTCGGCTACGGCATCGGCTGGACCATGCTGCTGACGTTTCCGCTGATGGTCGCCATCCAGGAAATATCGGGACGGGTCGGCGCCGTCACCGGACGCGGCATTTCCGGCAACATCGGCCGGCATTATTCGGTCGTGCTGCTGAATGTCATCGTCGCACTGCTGTTCATCGCCAACACCATCAACATTGCGGCCGACCTCGGCGCCATGGCGGACGCCACCAAACTTCTGGTCGGGGGCCACGCCATCGCCTACGTGCTGCTGTTTGGAGTGACCTCGGTGGCGGCGCAGATCTTTCTCGACTACAAGCGCTACGTCGCGGTGCTGAAATGGCTGACGCTGAGCCTGTTCGCCTATGTCGGCGCGCTGGCGGTCGTCAAGATACAATGGGGTGAGGCGCTGGCCGGCGTCCTCGTGCCGCACATCACCTGGAGCGCCGATTACTTCACCACCATCGTCGCGATCTTCGGCACCACCATCTCGCCCTATCTGTTCTTCTGGCAGGCCTCGCAGGAGGCCGAGGACCAGCGCGTCGACCCCGCCAAGCAACCATTGCTCGTCAAGCATTACGGGGCGCAGAAAGAATTCCATCGCATCCGCGCCGATACCGTCGTCGGCATGGCGTTCTCGAACCTGATCGCGCTATCGATCATCATCACCGCGGCGGCGACGCTGCATGCCAGCGGCAAGACCGACATCCAAAGCTCGGCCCAGGCGGCGGAAGCGCTGCGTCCGCTTGCCGGAGCTTTCGCCGAGGTCGTATTTGCGCTCGGCATCGTCGGCACCGGCCTGCTGGCGATTCCGGTGCTCGCCGGCGCGACGGCCTACGCGGTCGGCGAGGGCCGGCAGTGGCCGGTTGGCCTCGCCCGCAGGCCAAGGGAAGCGATAGCATTCTACGCCGTGCTGGCCCTGTCGGCGGCCATCGGCATCGCGCTCAACTTCACCACGATCAATCCGATCTCCGCGCTGTACTGGAGCGCCGTCATCAACGGCGTGCTGGCGGTTCCGGTGATGGTGTTGCTGATGATCATGGCGCGCAAGCGGGACGTCATGGGCCGCTTCACCATCCGCGGTCCGTTGCACTGGCTCGGCTGGCTCTCCACCGCGGCGATGGCGCTCAGCGTGGTCGGAATGGCAGCAGGCGTGTTCTTGTAGCGCGGGCTAATCCTTGCGGAACACGATCGAGGCCATCCAGCCGGTCATCAGCGCCATGAACGCGGTCGCCAGACCATAGGTGAAGCCGCTCTGGCGGGCAGAGGTCGCGACAAACTGCTCGAAGCCGACCTTGACGATTTCGAAAGTCGTATCGGTTTGCGTCACCAGCGCACCCTTGGCGAACAGCTTGATATCAACGTCATAGGTGCCGATCGGCACCTCGGCCGGCAACGGAATGCCGGTGCGGAACAGCGTCGGGGTCAGGAACGTCACCGCCGAAGTTGCCTCACGATAGAGACCGAGACGCGATCGCAGCCGCACGAAGGCGCTGCGGAACGGATCGTCCGGCACCACGTCGGCATAGTCGGGGCCGACACGCTGAGTCAGCAGCACGTTGTTAAGGCCAAGTTGCTGGCGGCGCTGCACCTCCGGCGGGGCAATCGCGTCGAACGGCCGGTTGGCGAAGATGGCGAGATACGACGGGACCTGCAGGAACTGCCGGTAGTCGGTATTGATCCAGATGCCGAACTTGCGCTCCTTGCGACGCGTCACCATGTCGGCGCGCGGTCCGCTGACAGTAACGACGAGGTCATAGGCAGCGGGATCCGCCGGTGTCTTGTCGTCCCTTTCGACCGAGCCGAACAGCACCAGTTCCTCGCCGGAGTAGTTCGGAGTTACGGTGACGCGGTGGTTCGACACAGAGACGATCAGCTTTTCCGCATGCGCGGCGGTGACGGCGAGGGGTGCGCTCAGCGCGAGCGCAAGGCCGAGCACGACAACGCGCGCAACGCCGGTCATGCGGCGCCTCCGGTCTCGCGGATGGTGAAGAGCTCCTCCGGCCGAATCACCAGTTCGATCGCGAACCGGATGCCGACCGCCAGAATCAGCAGGCCGAGCAGCAGCCGCAGATGTTCACCGCGGATCTTCTGTCCGGCGCGAGCGCCGAACTGCGCGCCGGTGACGCCGCCGATCATCAGGATCAGCGCCAGCACCGCATCGACCAGATGGTTGGTGACGGCATGCAGCATGGTGGCGAACACCATCGTGACCAGCGTCAGCACCATGGAGGTGCCGATCACGGTCGCCGTCGGCACCCTTAGCACATAGATCATGATCGGAATCAGGATGAAGCCGCCGCCGATGCCCATCACCGCGCCGATGAAGCCGATGATCAGGCCGACGACCACGACCGGAATCACCGACAGGTAGATCTTCGACCGCTTGAAGCGCATTTTCAGCGGCAGGCCGTGGATCCAGCCATGGCTGCCGGATCGCCGCATCGTGACCCGTTCACCGCGGCGCGCGCGGATGATGGCGCGCAGGCCTTCCCAGAACATCAGCCCGCCGACGGTGGAGAGCAGTACGACATAGGACAGTGCGATCAAGAGGTCGAGTTGGCCCAGTGATCGCAGCAGGGTAAATGTCCAGACCCCGAGGGCGGTGCCGATGACGCCGCCGCTCAGCAGCACGAGCGCCAGCGCCGGGTCGATGGCGCGCCGTCGCCAATAGGACAGCGCGCCGGAAAACGATGAGGCCGCGATATGGCTCGCGACCGACGCCACCGCGACCGCGGGCGCGATGCCGACGAAGATCAAAAGCGGCGTCATCAGGAAGCCGCCACCGATGCCGAACATCCCGGAGACGAACCCGACCGCAGCGCCCATCGCCAGAATGAGCAGAACGTTGACCGGAATGTCGGCGATGGGAAGGTAGAGCTGCACGCGCGTTCGCTTCGGATTTCTGGTTTCTCAGGATTCAGCCGTGATTTCGGCTTTGGGCATGGCCCAAGCCGCTCACGGCGTGGGTGTTCCGGCGCGGCGAAGATCAGGTGCCGCGTCTCTGCATAACCGAAATCGGCCGGCGGAGGCATCAAAGAATCCGCCGATGGCCGGTTTTTTAAGCCGGCGGGTCGCGCAACTTTCAATGTGGTGAATTATTCAGACCAATCGGCCGGCCGAACATTCGCTGGCCGACCCGGCCCCGCGGGATCAGGGGCCTTCTGGAGGCACGGTTACGAGATTCATCGCCAAGACTTCCTTGGGGCCGAGCCAGCGGATGTCCTTGGTCTCCGACATCGCTTCCACGAGGGATGATGAGATCCCCATCTTGGTCATGTAGCCCAGCACCGCGCCCGCAATTCGCTGGGTCTCCGCAACGGGGTCCCCCGAAGCCCTGGTCGTCACGAAGCGGTGGACGCCCAACGCCGAGCCCTGGACGCCGTACCGGGTCTTGCCGCCGGCATAGACCAGGACGCAGGCGCTGGCGCAATATGACGGCTTGACCGCGCCTGAAGCCTCGGCGGTGCCTACCGCCGTCACCAAGCCGCGCGACCGGATGATCTCACCCATGATCGCGGCCTGGTTCAGATCGCCGCCCGGAGACGACAGCAGGACCACGTCGCCGGCGACGAGATGGGCTTCGTCGATCCTGTCCCGGAACCAGTTCGCGGCGGCTGGACCGATGGGCCCACGAATCGCCAGTGCAGGCCAACGCCTGTCCGGGCCCAGGTCGACCTTGCCAATCAGCGAGGACGTCATGCTCGGTGAGACATACTGGTCCTTCCAGTAGTCCCAGGCTTCGGGGCGCGCCAGGTCGCGATAGGCGCGAATGCCGACCCCGGAAATCAGCAGCACGAAAAAGGCGACCGACCAAAGCCGGCGCCTGCTGACGGCGGCAGGAAGCGGCGCCGCGGGTCGGTCGATCGGCTTGCGCGGCGGCGCGACGGCAGGTCCCGTGGGTGAGCTGCGGAAATGCGTCCCGTCCCGGCTGTCGTCGATAGACAAAAGTCCCTCGCAACCTGAAGTCGTTCACTCGGCTGTTCGTTAAACGACTTTGTCGGGCAAGTACACCGCGACGCCGGAGCCGCGGCGGCGGGTGTCAGCGTGCCGCCGCCGTGCGCTTGGCCGCAACAGGCTTGGCTGCGGTGCCCTTGGTGGCGCTCGCCTGAGTGGCGGCGCCATCCCAGCCGCCGGCGGGACTTGCTACGTTGACGGCGTCGCTCGGCTGGCCTTCGGGTGTGAAGGTCTGGATCGCAAGTTTGGCGGCTGCGAGCGATTGCGGATCGAGCCGCTTGGCGACATCGTCCCGCTTGTTTCCCGCGTCGGCATCGCCCTGGCTCGCGGCGAGGCTGAACCACTTGAACGACTCCGCGAGGTTCTGCTCGACGCCAATGCCGCGCGCATAGAGGATGCCGAGGTTGAACTGGCTGTCGGCGACACCGCGCTCGGCTGCCTTGCGGAACCACTGCGACGCGCTCTTGTAGTTCGCGCCCCTGTTACCGCCGTCGGCTTCGAGCACGGCCAGATTGTGCATCGCCTTGGCGTTGCCGCGCTCGGCGGCCTGGATGTAATAGCGTCGCGCGGCGTCGAGATCCTTTTTCATGCCGAGCCCCTTTTCATTGAGGGTCCCGAGCCTGAACATCGCGGGCACTACGCCGGCCTGTGCGGCGCGGTCGTACCACTTCGCCGCGTCTTCGTAACTCACGTTGACGCCTTTGCCTTCGGCATAGCGCAACCCGATCTCATAGGCGGCGGAGGCGTCACCCTTGAGCGCCGCCGTGCGCAACGCCGGTCCGCCGATCGCGTCGGGCAGCCGCTCCGCCGGCGGGATCGGCACCAGCGAAAGCTTGTTATTGCTCGCAGGCAGTGTCGGCGGCGCCGGAATCGCGCCGGTGACGTCGCTGGCGGCAGGGGGCGACGGCGGTGAGGCCACGGGCGGGGCAGGCTCTGCAACCGGCGGCACGTTTGCCTTTGGCGCAGGCGCGACCAGCGACTGCCGGCCGATCGGGGTCGGCGAGGTCATCGACGGTTGCGCAGGGGCCGGGGCGGCCGGCTTGGCCTCGTTGTTGTCGACCGGCGGGGCGGCGGCCGGCGCGTCGATGGGGGATTCCACCGCCGCCGTCGGCGTCGATCCGCCATCGAGCAGCGTCATCGCCATCTTGAAGGTGCCGAGCACGATCACGACGACGCTCGCGCCCACCAGCAGCGAGCGAATCTTCGACGTGATCGTCGAGGCTTCCTTCGGCGGACGGTTCTTGCTTTCGGCGAGCTTGGTGATCCGCTCCGCTTTCTCAGCGGTTGGCGCATTGGCGGCGGCCTGGGCGGCGCGGCGCGCGGCGGCGATGAAATTCGAGGTGCTGGCCGGCTCGCGCGGCCCGGCGGAAATCTCGCTGATCGCGTCTTCGGAAGCGGCGATGCGCTCCGACGGCGATGCGACGCGACCATGCGGCCGGGTGCCTGGCTCAAGCGGATGATCCGGCGGCAGTTCGGGATCGATGATGACGCGGGACGGCGCGCGCGATTCTGCGACCGGCGCAGAGGCGGCGCGCGGTTCGGGCATGCTGCGCGGATCGGTGATGTCGCTGATGGTTTTTGCAACCGGAGGCGCGGGCTCGGCGGTCTGGACGCCGAACTGGCGCGGCGCGGCCGCGAACTGGGCGGCGGCCGGATTCGGCAGTTCGGGCCGCGGCTGGGGCGCCGGCGCGGGCTGCATGGGGGAAGCTGCGCGAGGCGCCGCCGCTTGCGGAGGCGGTGCCGGGGGCGCGGCAACCTGTGCCGCGCGGGCGGTGCGCAGGTCGCCTTCGATCAAAGCGAGGCGGTCGACCACATGGCCGAGCGTGTTGTGGACGACTTCGAGCGAGTCCTGGGTATGACGGTCGGTCTCCGACTGGCTGAAGCGCATGTCGGACAATTCGCGCTTGATGGCCTCGACCAGGCCGGGATCCATCGGCGCAACCGCGGTCCTGCTGGTTTCATTCAGCGCCGCCGCAAAGCTGGATTGCTGCCGCTCCAGATGCCGCAGAATGTCGTGCAGCCCTTCTTCGACGCGTCCGAGATTGCCGGAGCGGTTTTCCAGCGCTGACGTCTCGAGGCGTTCGAGCAGATATGAAACACGCTGTTCGAGGTGCGCGAACGCGGCGGAGCTGTCATTGCCGACCGGTAGATGATCGAGGCGATCGGACAACGCCCGCACCGCGCCTTCGAGGTGGTCCGAATACCCCCCGCTCGCGGGCCGCTCGCGGCTTTCCAGCGTCGATGTCAGTGCCGCGATGCGCTGCTCGAGCGCCGCAAAACCGTCGCCGAAATTGTCGGAGCGCGCCAGCTGGTCGACCTTGCTCGACAGCGTATGCAGATCGTCGCTGAGCCGTGCCAGCGTGTCGTTGGAGGCGACGTTGGAGACGATGGCGCGAAGCGCGGTGATCGCGTCCTCAAGCTTGTGCAGCGTTCCCGGATCGTCGCTGGTGCGCACGATCAGGTCGATCTTGCCGCCGAGGTTGCGGATGGCCTCGTCGAAGCCCGCCAGTTGCTCCGCCGGCGTCAGGGAGCGCAGCGCCTGATGAATTTCGCCGAGCGCGCGTTCGATGCCGGCCAGCGCCTGGCCATCGGTGCCGCTCTGGCGGGTGTCGTCGATCCGCCGTGACAGCGAGCGGATTTCGTTTTCGATCGATTCGATGGCGCGGCGCGGCATCGCTTCGGTGATGGTCTGGCGGATCTCGGCCAGTTCGCCGCGAAATGCCGCGATCGACTGCTCGATGCCATCGGGACGCTGCAGCGCCTCGATCTGACTGGTGATCTTGAGAAGATGCCGCTCCAATCCGGAAAAATCCGGTCCAGCCGGAGCCGCGGGAGCGAGCGGAGGCGCGTTTCGCGCCGGCATGCGCGGCGCGGTGCCATCGAGTTCGTGCTGACGCGCGGCAATCTCCGCGATCGCGAAATCCAGCGAGCCCGGATTAAGCGGCGGCGAGGCGCTGTAGACTTGGCTGGCGGCGCGTTCGACCCGGTCGGAATTGCGCTGCGCCTGCTGCGGCGACGGTTGTTGCGGCGGCTGTGCAGGCGGCTGCACCGGAGCGGGCTTGCTGATCTGCGCCAAGCGGGCATCGAGCCGCGAAATCGCTTCGTTCAGTTGCTTGGCGACGGCCGGCGGCTCGTTGCGAACCGGAGGCCGCGAAATCTGTTCGATCTGGCGGGTGATGGAATCCAGCCGCTGATGGATCTCGGCGACGTCGTGGGCGTCCTTGGTCGGCAGCGGGGGCCGTTGATCCGCCTGTTGCGGCGGCCTTTGATCCGCTTTGCGAAAATTCGCGGAGGAATCGCCGATGGTGGAATTGAGCCAGTCGCCCAAAGACATGCCGGCGCGCCGCGCCGCGGCCTCGGCCCGCTCGCGGACGGATGGTTCGATGCCCTCAACACTCCACGATACGCGCGAATTCATGCTTTCGTCCGGTCCGAACCTGGCGCCTTACTTGCGCCGTCAGTCTCCCCGCGCGTCCCTTTTGAAGAGACAATCGAATTCGGCGCGGGTCGTCTGCAGTCGACCTCGACTTTTTCGTGTTACGGTAAATAACGGGTTAAGGAGTGGGCGACAGCGGCTTAAAAGTTGGTTCCCGGCGGTGGCCGACGGCCCCCGCCGCGGGGGCTCGCGGCGGTCGGTTAAGTCGCATTGGCTTCCGGATCGTCCCGGGCTTATGACCATGGCCAAGAATCCGGTTCCGCAACAGATTCGTTGCTGCACTGCAATATTTCGCCTACACGAGGCGCCGTTCCAGCCAGCTGAGAGGATGACATGCCGAGCTACAAAGCCCCCCTGGAAGACGTCGGTTTCCTGCTCAACGACGTGTTTCAGTTCGACCGGTACAATAACCTGCCCGGCTTCAGCGACGCGTCGGCGGATGTCCGCGAGGCGATCCTGGCCGAGGCCGCCAAGCTCAGCGAAGAGGTGCTGCAACCGCTCAACCGGGTCGGCGATCTCGAGGGCTGCACGCGCCATGACGATGGCCGGGTGACCACACCCAAGGGCTTCAAGGCGGCGTTCAAGCAGGTGGCCGAAGGCGGCTGGCTGGGATTGTCGGCGCCGGCCGAATATGGCGGGCAGGGCCTTCCGGTGGCGCTGTCGCAGACCGTTTCGGAGTTCCAGTGCTCGGCAAACATGGCATTTGCGATGTATGGCGGACTCACCATGGGTGCCGGGGCGGCGCTGCTGGTGCACGGCAAGCCTGAACAGAAGGCGATGTTCCTCCCCAAGATGGTGGCGGGCGAGTGGACCGGCACCATGAACCTCACCGAGCCGCAATGCGGCACCGATCTCGGGCTGCTGCGCACCAAGGCGATCAAACAGGCCGACGGCAGCTACAAGATCACCGGCACCAAGATCTTCATCTCGTCCGGCGAGCATGATCTCACCGAAAACATCATTCACCTGGTGCTGGCCCGGATCGAGGGCGCGCCGGCCGGCATCAAGGGCGTCTCGCTGTTCGTGGTGCCGAAGATTCTGGTCAACGCCGACGGTTCGCTGGGGGCGCCCAACGGCGTCAGCTGCGGCTCGATCGAGCACAAGATGGGCATTCACGGCAACGCCACCTGCGTGATGAACTACGACGGCGCCACCGGCTGGCTGATCGGCGAAGAGAACAAGGGCATGCAGGGCATGTTCGTGATGATGAACGAAGCCCGGCTCGGCGTCGCGGTGCAGGGTCTGGCGCAGTCCGAGGTCGCCTATCAGAATGCCGCGGCTTACGCCCGCGAACGGTTGCAGGGCCGCTCCTTGTCCGGGCCGAAGGCGCCGGACAAACCGGCCGATCCGATCATCGTGCACCCGGACGTGCGCCGCGTCCTGCTCACCATTCGTGCCTTCAACGAGGCGGCGCGCGCCATGGTGGTGTGGACCGCGCTGAAGAGCGACGTCGCGCATCGCTCCTCCGATCCCAAGGATCGCCAGGCCGCCGACGATCACATGGGACTGATGACGCCGGTTCTGAAGGGCTACCTGACCGATGTCGGCTTCGCCAACGCGGTCACGGCACAGCAGATGTTCGGCGGTCATGGCTATATCGCCGAGCACGGCATGGAGCAGTTCGTGCGCGATGCCCGTATCGCCATGCTCTATGAAGGCGCCAACGGCATCCAGGCACTCGATCTGGTCGGCCGCAAGCTGCCGCGCGACGGCGGCCGTGCCGTGATGGCGTTCTTCGCCGAGGTCGGCGCTTTCGCCAAGGAGCACGCCGCCGACGAGGCCATGAAGCCTTATCTGGCGCCGCTCTCGACGGCGCTGGGCCATTTGCAGCAGGCCACCATGTGGCTGATGCAGAACGCGATGAAGCAGCCCGACAATGCCGGCGCCGGCGCGACCGATTACATGCAGTTGTTCGGCCTCGTCGCCCTGGCCTATATGTGGGCGCGGATGGCCAAGGTGGCGCAGGACAAGATTGCAGGCTCGGGCGCGACGCCCTATCTGACTACGAAACTCGTCACCGGCCGCTTTTACATGGAACGGATGCTGCCGGAAACGTCGGTCCATCTCGCCCGCATCCAGAGCGGAAGCGCGACGACGATGGAATTGCCGGCGGAAGCTTTCTGACATTCGAACGATTCGCGGCTCGTTCTGGCGCGACCACATTCACCGATCGAGGGAGACCCCATGCCCGAGGCATATATCTATGATCACGTGCGCACCCCGCGCGGTCGCGGCAAGGCCGATGGTTCGCTGCATGAAGTGACCGCGCTGGCACTGGCCACCGCGCCACTGAAAGCGTTGAAGGACCGCAACAATCTCAAGTCCGGCAGCATCGATGACGTGGTGCTGGGCTGCGTCGATCCGGTCGGCGAGGCCGGCGGCGATATCGCCCGCATGGCGGCGCTCTCCGCCGGCTACGGCACCGACGTGCCGGGCATCCAGATCAACCGGTTCTGCGCCTCCGGCCTCGACGCGGTGAATTTCGCCGCGGCCCAGGTGATGGCGGGTCAGCACGAGATGACCATCGGCGGCGGCGTCGAATCGATGAGCCGGGTCGGCATCGGCGCCTCGGGCGGCGCCTGGCCGATGGATCCTTCGATCGCGGTGCCGGCCTATTTCATGCCGCAAGGCGTCTCGGCCGACCTGATCGCCACCAAATACGGGTTTTCGCGTGACGACGTCGATGCCTACGCGGTGCAGAGCCAGCAACGCGCCGCCAAGGCCTGGGACGAAGGCCGCTTCAAGAATTCGGTGATCCCGGTCAAGGACATCAACGGCCTCACCATCCTGGCCAAGGACGAGCACATGCGGCCGTCGACCACCATGCAGTCGCTCGGCCAGCTCAAGGCGTCGTTCGAGCAGATGGGCGTGATGGGCGGCTTCGACGCGGTGGCGATCCAGTCGCACCCGGAAGTCGAGCGCATCAACTACGTGCATCACGCCGGTAACTCGTCGGGCATCGTCGACGGCGCCGCCGCGGTGCTGCTCGGCAACAAGGAGGCCGGGGCGAAGGCGGGGCTGAAGCCGCGGGCAAAGATCCGCGCCTTCGCCAATATCGGCTCCGAACCGGCAATGATGCTGACCGGCCCGGTCGACGTGACCAAAAAGGTGCTGGAGCGGTCCGGCATGAAGCTGTCGGATATCGATCTGTTCGAACTCAACGAGGCGTTTGCCTCGGTGGTGCTGCGCTTCATCCAGGCGTTCGATATCGATAACGCCAAGATCAACGTCAATGGCGGCGCCATCGCGCTCGGCCATCCGCTCGGCGCGACCGGCGCGATGATTCTTGGCACCGTGCTCGACGAACTCGAGCGCAGCAACAAGTCGACCGCCCTGGTCACGCTGTGCATCGGCGGCGGCATGGGCACCGCGACGATCATCGAACGGGTTTAGTGCTTTCTGCTCCCTCCCCCACGTTCGAGCGGAGCTCGAACGGAGCGGGGGAGGGTCGGGGAGGGGGGTGGCCACACGCCCCGACTCGCGGACCCCCACCCCCGACCCCTCCCCGCAAGGGGGAGGGGAGAAGAGACACCCCGCCGCGCCGATTGGCTGCATGCAATTTGGGAGCATCACACATGGCCTTCACGAACTTCAAGATCGAAACCGACGCTGACGGCATCGCGCTGGTGACGTGGGATATGCCGGGCCGTTCGATGAACGTGCTGGACACCTTAACCATCGATGAGCTCGGCGCCATCGTCGACCAGACCACCGGCGATGCCGCGGTCAAGGGCGTGGTGGTCACCTCGGGCAAGGAGGCCTTTTCCGCCGGCGCCGACCTGTCGATGCTGGAAGGCATGAACAAGGTCTTCGCAGAGGCGAGGAAAGCCAAGGGCGAGGAAGCCGCGCAGCAATTGCTGTTCGACGAAAGCCGCAAACTGTCGCTGACGCTGCGCAAGATCGAAACCTCGGGCAAGCCGTGGGTGGCGGCGATCAATGGCCTCGCGCTCGGCGGCGCGTTCGAACTGACGCTGGCTTGTCACTACCGCGTGGCGGCCGACAATCCGAAGACCCGACTTGGCCTGCCGGAGATCAAGGTCGGGCTGTTTCCGGGCGGTGGCGGCACCCAGCGTTTGCCCCGCATGCTGCAGCCGCAGGAAGCGATGACGATGCTGCTCAAGGGTGACCAGATCAACCTGACCAAGGCGCTGGCGATGAAGATCGTCGGTGCGGTGGTGCCGGCGGCCGATCTGATTAAGAGCGCGAAGGACTGGATCAAGGCCGGCGGCAAGGCCGTGGCGCCGTGGGACGACAAAGGCTTCAAGCTGCCCGGCGGCCCGGTCTATTCCAAGTCCGGCATGATGATCTTCCCGGCCGGCAACGCGATCTATCGCCGCGAGACCTATGACAATTATCCCGCCGCGCGCGCGATCATGCAGTGCGCCTATGAAGGGCTGCAACTGCCGATGGATTCGGCGCTCCGTGTCGAGTCGCGCTATTTCGCCCACATCCTGCAGACCAAGGAAGCCGCGGCGATGATCCGCAGCCTGTTCCTGTCGATGCAGGAACTGAACAAGGGCGCCCGGCGGCCGCCGAACGTGCCGCCGACCAAGGTCAAGAAGCTTGCCGTGATCGGCGCCGGCTTCATGGGCGCCAGCGTCGGCTACGTCTCGGCGCGCGCCGGCATCGAGGTGGTGCTGATCGACCGCGACCAGGAAAGCGCCGACAAGGGCAAGGGCCATGCCCAATCGGTGATCGACGATGCGATCAAGAAGGGCCGCGCCAAGGAGGCCGATCGCGACGCCATCCTGTCGAAGATCACCGCCACCGCCGACTACAATGCCATCAAGGACTGCGACCTCGTCATCGAGGCGGTGTTCGAGGACCGCAAGGTCAAGGCGGAAACCTATGCCAAGGCGCAACCGCTCCTGAGGAGCGATGCGATCTTCGCCTCGAACACCTCGACCCTGCCGATCAACTCGCTGGCCGAGGAGTTCAAGGACCAGAGCAAGTTCATCGGCATCCACTTCTTCTCGCCGGTCGAGAAGATGATGCTGGTGGAGATCATCGTCGGCAAGAACACGGGCGACGTCGCGCTGGCGACCGCGCTCGACTATGTCCGCCAGATCTCCAAGACGCCGATCGTGGTCAACGATTCGCGCGGCTTCTTCGCCAACCGCTGCGTGCTGCGCTTCACCGCCGAAGGCCTCGAAATGCTGATGGAAGGCGTGCCGCCGGCGATGATCGAGACCACCGCCAAGATGGCCGGCATGCCGGTCGGCCCGCTGTCGCTGTCCGACGAGGTCGCGCTCGATCTCGTGCTCAAGATCATGAAGGCGACCGAGGCCGATCTCGGCGCCAACGCCATCGACCAGGCGCAGAAGAAGCTGCTGGTGGAAATGGTCGAGAAACAGGGCCGCTTCGGACGCAAGAACGGCAAGGGGTTTTACGTCTATCCGGAAAAAGGCAAGGGCCAGAAGAGCCTGTGGTCGGAATTGAGCGGCCTGCAGCCGAAGCATCTCGACCCCGACACGCTCGATATCGAGGAGTTGAAGCAGCGCTTCCTGGTGGTGCAGGCGGTGGAAGCCGCGCGCACCGTCGAGGACCACGTCATCACCGATCCGCGCGAGGCCGATGTCGGCTCGATCCTCGGCTTCGGTTTCGCGCCGTTCACCGGCGGCACGCTGTCCTATATCGACTTCATGGGCACCAAGAAGTTCGTCGAGCTGTGCCACAAGCTGGAGGCCAAATACGGCTCGCGCTTCACGCCGCCGAAGTTGCTGGTGGAGATGGCCGCCAAGGGCGAGACATTCTACGGCCGCTTCCCGCCGAAGAAGCAGGCGGCGGCGTAGTCGCTGCACATCACACGTCGTCCCGGCGCAGGCCGGGACCCAGACCCCCTAGCTCGTCGGCTGAAAACGAGCGTTTCAAGTCGCTCGCTGGGGCGCCCAAAATCATCACAGACTCCAGGGAGTCTGGGTCCCGGCTCAAGGCCGGGACGACGAAGCGCGGGTGACGAACGAAAAGGGCCGGATCATCGATCCGGCCCCTCATCAGTCCTCGCGAAAATCCCTCACGCCGCCTTCATCAGGCCTTCCTTGGTGAGCGCTTCCTGCACCTTCGGGCGGGCACCGACCCGGTCCTTGAAGGCCATCAGGTTTGGCAGCGCCGAGAGGTCCATCTTGTTGCCGTCGGCCCAGCGCAGCATGGTGTAGAGATAGCCGTCAGCGACGGTGAACTGCTTGCCCATCAGGTAGTCGCGGCCGGCGAGCTTCTCGTCGGCATATTTGAACTTGCCCATGATGCGGTCCTTGAAGAAGGCTTTGACCTCGTCGGGGATCGCCGGATTGAACAGCGGGCTGAAATTCTTGTGCAGTTCGGTGGTGGTGAAGTTGAGCCATTCCTGCAGCTTGTAGCGCTCGGCGCTGTCGCGGGCGGGCGCCAGGTTCTTGGCCGCAGCCTGGTCGGCGATCATCTGGACGATCACCGGGCCCTCGGTCATGACCTCGCCGCTGTCGAGGCCGAGCGCCGGCACCTGGCCCTTGGGATTGATCTGGTAGTAATCGTCGCCATTCTCTAGCTTCTTGGCGCGGACGTCGACCTTAACCAGATCGTAGGGAAGTCCGGCTTCCAACAGGGCGATATGGGGCGAGAGCGAGCAGGCTCCGGGCGAATAATACAGCTTCATGGGATATTTCCTCTTGAGGATGATTGATTGACCGGGCGCGGGTCCATTTGATGCATCTGCATACAATAGTCAAGATTGATGCAGCTGCATTTATTGCGGTACAATGCAGCTGACAGATATGGGCCACGCGATGAAACGCAAACCATCCAACGAAGTGACCGCCGCCTGGATCCGCCTGATGCGGGTGCAGAGTCGCGTGCTGGGCTGCGTCGAGCAGGATTTGAAGAAGGCCGGTTTTCCGCCGCTGGCGTGGTACGATGCGCTGCTCGAATTGTCGCGCTCCCCGAGCGGCGAGTTGCGGCCGGTCGAACTGGAAAAGCAGATGCTGATCCCGCAATATTCGACCTCGCGGCTGATCGACCGGCTGGTGGACGAAGGCCTGGCGGCGCGGCGCGAGTGCGAGATCGACAAGCGCGGCCAGTTCGTCGAGATCACCGAGGCCGGGCGCGAACTGCAGAAGAAGATGTGGGGCGCATACTCGGCGGCGATAGAAAAATACGTCGGCTCGAAGTTATCGGATGCGGACGCGCTAAAACTCTGTGGCCTGCTGGACCGCCTCGGCTGCTCGTGCCATGAGGTCGCGGTGTCACCAGCCAAAGACGTCGCGTCGGTCCGATGACATTGACGCACCTTTCGACGCTTGCGGACGGTTTCGTCCGCGGCCATATCCATCACCGCGCGCATTGCATTGCCGCGTCTTTCATCCGGAAGCTTCATGGCGCGTGATCAGATCGATATGACGCCGCTGCAGTCGCGCGACGAACTCGTCGCCTGGCTTGCCGCGGGGGTGAAGCCGAAGTCCGAATTCCGGATCGGCACTGAACACGAGAAGACGCCGTTCACGCTGGAGGGCCATCACCCGGTGCCCTATGAGGGCGCGCGCGGCATCGGCGCGCTGCTCGAAGGCATGAAGCTGCTGCTCGGCTGGGAGCCGATCATGGAACGCGGCAACATCATCGGGCTTTATGATGTTACCGGCGGCGGCGCGATTTCGCTCGAACCGGGCGGCCAGTTCGAATTGTCCGGCGCCCCGGTGGAAACCATCCATCAGACGCAATCGGAACTGATGGCGCATCTCGCCCAGGTTCGCGAAATCGCCACCCCGCTCGGCATCGGCTTCCTTGGCCTCGGCATGACGCCTTCATGGTCGCGGGCGGAGATTCCCGTGATGCCGAAGGGCCGTTACAAGATCATGACCAATTACATGCCGAAGGTCGGCCAGTACGGCCTCGACATGATGTACCGGACCTGCACGGTGCAGACCAATCTCGACTTCTCCTCCGAACAGGACATGGTCAAGAAGCTGCGGGTGTCGGTGGCGCTGCAGCCGGTGGCGACCGCTCTGTTCGCCAATTCGCCATTCACGGAAGGGCGGCCTAACGGCTACCTGTCGTTCCGCTCCGAGATCTGGCGCGATACCGACAACGCGCGCGCCGGCATGATTCCCTGGGCGTTCGAGGACGGCATGGGCTTCGAGCGCTGGGTCGATTATGCGCTCGACGTGCCGATGTATTTCGTCAAGCGCGGCGACAACTATGTCGATGTGGCGGGCTCGTCATTCCGCGACTTCTTCGCCGGCCGCCACCCGGCGTTTCCCGGCGAGCGGCCGACGCTGTCGGACTGGGCCAATCACCTGTCGACGGCTTTTCCGGAAGTGCGATTGAAACGCTATCTGGAAATGCGCGGCGCCGACGGCGTGCCATGGGGACGTTTGCCGGCCTTGCCGGCGTTCTGGACCGGGCTGCTCTACGATGACACGAGCCTCGACGCGGCCTGGGACATCGCCAAGCATTGGACCGCCGCCGAACGTCAGGCCCTGCGCGACGACGTTCCGCGCTTCGGCTTCAAGGCCCGGATCAAGGACCGGTTCCTGTTCGAGATCGCCAAGGAATGCATGGCGCTTGCCCATCAGGGCCTGCGGCGGCGGGCCTACGTCGACCATATCGGATGTGACGAATCGCGGCATCTCGAACCGCTCGACCGGATACTGGCCGCCGGCCGGACCCCGGCGGAGGAGATGCTGGAAAAATTCCACGGCTCCTGGAAGGGCTCGGTGGAGCCCGCTTATGACGAATACGCCTTCTAGATCAGATATCTAGCACCGTTCATCGAGTGTACAGGTAGGCGGCGATCATATGGCGGAAGGTGTGTGGATGCGCGCCTGCGAAACCCGTAGCCCCCTGCCGAAAGCAGTTCGATGTGGAGCAGCCGCCTGTTCAGAGCGTGTTTGACGGCGTTCGCCCTGCTGGCGAGCGCCGCGATCACGCATCCGGCGCAGGCGCAATCAAACTTCGACCGGCCCGGCGGCGATTATCTCGGCTCTCCTTCGCTGTCCGGCGATCCCGCCGAATGCGCCATGGTCTGCGAACGCGACAAACGCTGCCGCGCCTGGAGTTTTGTGTATCCCGATGACAGGTCCGTGAACGCGGTTTGTTGGCTGAAGAATACGGTGCCGCCACGGGTCGAAAGCTATTGCTGCGTGTCGGGTGTGCGCGGCGCCGGGGTGATCGAGCCGCGCAGCGAAGGCAAGGAATCCTCGATCGACCGCTTCGGCGGCGACTATCGCAATTTTGAATTAAAAAGCGGCGAAGGTGAAGACAACTGCAAGGCAGCCTGCACCGCCGACAACAACTGCCGCGCCTGGACCTATGCGCGCACCGGCTATGCCGGCCGGGCCGCGCACTGTTTTCTGAAAAAGGAAATCAAGCCACCGCGCAGAAGGCCGGGGTTTGTGTCGGGGGTGGTGCGATAGCCAAGCCCGTTACCCCTCTACGAGGTCATGTGTTTGACGGGAATTTCCTCCGCGCGGCCTGCGACGCCAGCGCCTGCCATTGCCGCCACAGCAAAGGCTCGACCGTCGCGCGCCTGGTCTTCGACAGCCGGATCAGCACCATCGGATAATCGCGATAGTGGTCGGTGAAGAAAAACACCCTGGGCTGGCTCTCCACCAGCATGTCGCGCTCTTCCGCCGGCACCCCCGGCATCACCAGCGTGTCGCCGTCCTCCTTGAGCCGCACCAGCATCTTCTTGCGCACCTTGAGCGCCGGCGTGCCGTAGGAGGTGCCGTCTTCGACCTCCGGCCAGGCCAGCGCGATGTTGCGCACATCGTCGAAAGTCATGGCGAAACCTGTTCCACATCGGGCTGCACCACCGTCAATTCGGGCCACAACGCCGCCCAGCGCGCAGTCTTGATCCGGTAGGCTTGCGGTGAAAAGTTCGGCGTCAGGTTCGGCCGCGCCACGAGGGCGGCGACATCGTCCAGTCCGGCCGGTGCATGAACGCGGTCGTGCTGAATGCCGACCATCGTGCAACGGGTGAGAAACCGCTCGATCCCCTCGGTCGCGCGGTGCAGGGCGGGATATGGCACGCCGTGCTTTTGCGGATACCACAGGTGCACCCGCGCCTGATTACGCGCTTCGATCCGCACGCCGAGCCGTTGCGACGTGCCGCGCAGCGCGCCGATCACGCGATCTTCGGCTTCCCACGACAGGTCCGGATCGAAGTAGAACACGTCGTAATCGCTGATGCCGTAGTCCGGCGCGCGGCCGGTCAATCCATTCCACACCGTCTGCGTCAGGCAACCGGCGACGATCCACGCATCAGGCAGCGCCAGCCGTGCAAGGTCCTCGAGGAGTGCGTGATGCACCGGATTGCCGAGGGCGGCGGTGAGGAAGTCGTCAGGAGCCATCGTCGAAACCGAAACGCGAAGCCCGCACGACGCTTTCGCGCCGTCCGGGCCACGTGCGCCGCTCAATGCACGCCGGTGAAAAATCGCGAAACGCGAAAACCCGTGAGCCAGTTGGTGATCGGCTGGCTGCGGATACCGAGATCCCAGGAGCCGACGATGGCGTCGACGCGGCCCACGAGATTGTCCATCGGCAGCAATCCGACGCCGCCGTCACGGACCGGGACGCGGCTGTCGGCCGAGTTGTCACGGTTGTCGCCCATCACATACAGCTGGCCGGCCGGCACGGTCACCTCGGCGGTGTTGTCGAGCCGGTTGTTGTCATAGAGCTTGAAGATCGGGTGGGCGACGCCGCCCGGCAGGGTTTCGATATAGCGGCGCGCCGGTTCGCTGCCGCCGTTGTCGTCCTCGGCCTGGCCGATGCCGTCGGCCTTGACCGAGGCGGCTGTGCCGTTGATCCAGACCTGACCGTGCCGCAACTCGACGCGGTCGCCGGGCAGGCCGATCACGCGCTTGACCCAGACCTGCGAGCGGTCGCCGGGCCAGCGGAACACCACGACATCGCCGCGGTTCGGCGTCGCGCCGAAGATCCGCCCGGTCTCGGGCACGTCGATATGGATCGGCAGCGAGGCCGCGCTGTAGCCGTAGGGATATTTCGACGCCAGCAAGGCGTCGCCGATCAGAAGCGTCGGCTCCATCGACGCCGACGGCACGTAGAACGGTTCGGCGAAGGCGCCCTTGGCGAGAAACACGATGCCGACCACGGCAGCGAGTTGCCCGAGCTGAGCCGTCCAGCGCCGCGTCTTCGACGCCACAGGTGTGGTTTCCACGCTCATCAGCCTGTTCCTCCGACGGTGATGCGTTCCATCCGCAGGGTCGGCTGGCCGACGCCGACCGGTACGCCCTGGCCATGCTTGCCGCAGGTGCCGATGCCGGAATCCAGTTCGACATCGTTGCCGACCATGGTGATCCGGTGCAGGTCCGTGGGGCCGTTGCCGATCAGCATCGCGCCCTTCAGCGGCGCGCCGATCTTGCCGTTTTCGATCCGGTAGGCCTCGGTGCACTGGAAGACATATTTTCCCGAGGTGATGTCGACCTGGCCGCCGCCGAAATTGGCGGCGAACACGCCGTTCTTCACCGAGGCGAGGATTTCCGCGGGATCCTGCTGGCCGGCCAGCATGTAGGTGTTGGTCATGCGCGGCATCGGGACGTGGGCATAGCCCTGACGGCGGCCGTTGCCGGTCGGCTTCATGTTCATCAGCCGGGCGTTCTGGCGGTCCTGCATGTAGCCGACCAGGATGCCGTCCTCGATCAGTACCGTGCGGTTGGTCGGCGTGCCCTCGTCATCGATCGACAGCGAGCCGCGCCGCGAGGCGATGGTGCCGTCGTCGACCACGGTGACGCCCTTGGCGGCGACCTGCTGGCCCATCAATCCTGCGAAGGCCGAGGTCTGCTTGCGGTTGAAATCGCCCTCGAGACCATGACCGACCGCTTCGTGCAGCATCACCCCCGGCCAGCCGGGACCGAGCACCACGTCCATCTCGCCGGCGGGCGCCGGGACCGATTCCAGGTTGACCATGGCTTCGCGGATCGCGCCGTCGGCGGCCTCGCGCCAGGCCTTGGTCTCGATGAAGCGGGCATAGCCCTCGCGACCGCCATAGCCGCGGCTGCCGCTCTCCTGGCGATCACCCTGGCCGGCCACCACCGAGATGTTGACCCGCACCAGCGGGCGGATGTCGCGGTAGCTTTCGCCGTCCGGCCGCAGGATTTCCACCACCTGCCAGGTGGCGCCGAGGCTGACCGAGACCTGCCGCACCCGCGGGTCCTTGTCGCGGACATAGGCATCGATTTCGGCCAGCAGTTTCACCTTGGCCTCGAAGCCCGGCGCATCGAGCGGATTGTCGTCGCCGTAAAGCCGCACATTGGTATGGGGCGGGGCCGCGGCAAAATTGCCGCTGTAGCCGCCACGCACCGCATGTACCGCGTCGGCGGCGCGAATCAGCGCCGGCAGCGACACGTCGGAAGA